>Ga0070698_100000426_pt1 | contig 45016 bp, 36 predicted proteins | sample KBSK1502metaG_FD_65477 | JGI IMG/M metagenome (GOLD analysis project Ga0070698, IMG submission 65477) | Corn, switchgrass and miscanthus rhizosphere microbial communities from Kellogg Biological Station, Michigan, USA - KBS K1-50-2 metaG | ecosystem: Host-associated > Plants > Roots >...
GTCGCCGGCATGGAGGCGGCGCTGCCGTCGGTGCTCGCCGGGCTCGTCGATCGGCCGATGATCGCGGTGCCGACGAGCGTCGGCTACGGTGTGTCGATCGATGGTCTCGTGGCGCTCGGCTCGCTGCTGTCGGCGTGCGCGCCGGGGATCACCGTCGTCAACATTGATAACGGCCTCGGCGCGGCGGTAGCCGCCGTCAAGATCGCGCGCATGGTGGCGCGATGAGAGGCCTCCACCTGCACATCGATTGCCCGGCCGGCGCGGCGGGCGACATGATGCTCGGCGCGCTGATCGATCTCGGCGTGCCGCTCGACGTGATCGGCGCGGCGCTCGATGCCGTTGGCGCCGGGCGCAAGCGGCTGACCGCGAACCGCATCATGAAGCGCGGCATCGCGGCGATCGACGTCAAGGTCGACGCGAAGGGCCACATCTTGCCCGAGCATCAGCACGCAGCGCCGGTGCGTAAATCCGATCCGGGCAACTCGGGAAGCTTCGTCGCGATCAAGTTTCGCGCCGAGGCGAACACGCGGCACGTTCACGTCGACGAGCACGGCGATAAGACGGAGCTCGTGCACTCGCACGATCACGCGCACCCGCATCATCACTACGCCGACATTCGCTGGCAGATCTCTCGCGCGCCACTCTCCGAAGGCACGCGCGCGCGGGCGCTCGATATCTTCGATCGCCTCGCCCGCGCCGAAGCGAAGCTCCACGGTACGACGATCGATGAAGTGATGTTTCACGAAGTCGGCGCGGTCGATTCGATCGTCGATATCGTCGGCACTGCCGCGGCGCTCGATTGGCTCGCGCCGACGCGCGTCACATGCGCAAGCGTCGCGATGGGGCACGGCACGCTGACGTGCGCACACGGCGTGCTGCCGGTACCGGCGCCTGCTGCGCTCGAAGTGCTGCGCGAAGCGAGTGCGATCACGACCGACGGTGGCGTCGCCAGCGAGCTGTGCACGCCAACGGGTGCCGCGATCCTCGCAGGCAGCGTCACGCAGTGGAGCCCGGCACCCGCTGGGCGGCCCATCGCGATCGGCTGGGGCGCCGGCGACAGCGATCTCTCCGACCGCGCAAACGTGATGCGCGTCGTCGTGCTCGCACCAACCGCCGCCGCCGGCGACAGCGTCTGGCAGATCGATGCGAACCTCGACGACATGAGCCCCGAGCTATGCAGCGCCGCGAGCGATGCGCTGTTCGCCGCCGGCGCGGTCGACGTGTGGTGGACGCCGATCACGATGAAGAAGGGCAGGCCGGCGCTCACGCTGTCGGCACTTGCTGCGACGGAGACGCGCGACGCCGTCATCGCCGCGTTCTTGCGCGAGACGACAACCATCGGCGTGCGCTACACCGAGCTGCAGCGCACCGTGCTCGCGCGCGCGATCGTCGAGGTCGACACGCGCTACGGCAAGATTCCCGTCAAGGTCGCGATGGACGGCGACACCGTGCGCAACGCCGCACCCGAATACGAAGCCTGCGCGGCCGCGGCGCGCGTGCACAACGTGCCGGTCAAGTCCGTGTACTCGGCGGCACTCGCCGCCTACGACACTACGGCTGCCAGCGCGCGTCGCGAATCGTGATCTCGCGATAGTACGGAAGGCCCCACAGCCCCTTTGCGACCGTGATCGCGACCGGATCGCCCGGCTTGCCCGCATGGCACAGCGCGCTGTCGACGCGGATCATCTTCGGCAGTCCATTCGGATCGCCGAGCATGAGGCCATAGCGCGTGCCGCGCCGGCCGCCGAGCTCCTCATCACAGCGCTCGAACAGCCGCTTCATTTGAACCGTTTCGTTGGCGACGGCGCGGTTGGTATCGGCGACGAGCTGGATGCCGGCGGCCGGTAGGCTGATGAACAGCACGATCGCCGCCTCGATGACGACGCGACGCCAGTGCGGCGCCTTGCGCATCATCACGTAGACCGCCGCGACGAGACCTACGAACAACACGACCGCGAGCACGAGCCCACGCTTGACGATAGGATTGCGCCAGACGTGGACGTCTTCCTGCATCGCCATGTAGTCGGAATACGCGCCGAGCGCATAGCCGAAGAACGCCCAGACCGCGCCGCGAATCAGCAGCGCCTTGCGCGAGGTGTCGAGCGGCTTGGGTGCGCGGCGCCACGGCCAGATGCGCAGCACGAAGGCGACGAGCGCAAACACGAGCCGGACCGCGATCCACACGCCTTGGGCATAACACACGCGGGCTTATCGGCCGCAGATTCTCGCCTGGCATCGACGTGGTAGCCTGAGCCACCCGTGGAGAGCCAACCGATCGTCGTGCTGGGAGGCAGCGAAGACGACCGCGCGCCGGTGGTCGCTCAGCTGATCGCCAGCGGGCTTTCCGCACAATCGGTCACCAAGCTCACGGCCGCGGATGGGTTGCCGGCGCTGATCGTGGTCGTCGGCGAGTCGTCGGTCGAGCTCGTCGGCGAAGCACGCGAGGTGCCCGCCCTCGCCGACACACCGATCCTCGCGGTCGTGCCGCCGATGCCAATCACGGCGCTGGCGAGCGCGCTCGCGGCGGGCGCGACTGATGTCGTGCGCAGCCCGGCACCGAGCGTGCTGCTCGCGGCGCGCTGCCGCAACATGCTCAAGCTCGCACGTCGCGATGCGGCCGGAGCGCAGGCGCTCACGAAGATCAACGACGTGCTCACCGCCGAGGGCGACGACTCCGAGGCGCTGATCCACGTGTTGCAGATCACCGTATCGGTGCTCGGCTTCCAGCGCGCGTCGCTGATCGCGTACATCGAAGGCTCGGATAACGCGTTCGTCATCGCGGCGAGCGATGCCGAGCCGATGATGCGGTTCACGCTCGCGATCAGCGAATACCCCGAGGTCGTCGAGGCGATGCGCAATGGCCAGCCGCTGCTCATCGACGACGTGCTCACGCACCCGGTCACCGCGCGCATCGGCGAGCTCTTGTCGTCGCGCAGCATCCGCGGCATCGCCGTATTCCCGGTGCAATGGCGCGGCCGCTCGCTCGGCGCGATCCTGCTTCGCAAGCGGCTGCCGGGCACGGCGCACCTCGGTCAGCGCGGCGTCGAGCTCGGCAAGCTGATCGCGAGCACCACCGCCGCGCACCTGCGTCACGGCGCCGTGCTCGAAAGCTTACGCGACCAAACCCATCGCATCTCGCGCGCTCGCTACGAAGCCGAGCGCCGTCTGCGCGGTATCGATTCGCTCAAGGAGCACTTCGAGGCCGGCGCCGATGGCGTTGTCGTGCTCGACGATGCGGGCCGGATCTTGTTCGTCAACCGCGCGGCCGAGCGCATCACCGGCTTCGCGCGCGATGGCCTGCTCGGCAGCGAGCTCGTCGATCTCGTGCCGATGGAGCAGCGCGCGCAGATCAGCGACGCGATCTCGCGCGTGCTCGCGGGCGTCAACGTCGATGCGTTCGACCTCGAGCTCTCGACAACATCCGGCTCTCCCGTGTGGGTCTCGGTCTCGACCTCGACGGTGCTCGCCGGCACCGGCGCGGTGATCCTCGCGTTCCGCGACGTCACGTCCGAACGCGCGCTCGAGCAGGAGCTGCGCTCGACGAAGGAATTCCTCGAGCGGCTGATCGACTCGACCGTCGACGCGATCATCGCCGCCGACCTGCGCGGCCAGATCTTGCTGTTCAACCAAGGCGCCGAACGGCTGTTTGGCTATCACCAGCGCGAGGTGATCGGCAAAAAGCCGGTCTGGGAGCTGTACGATACAGGCGGCGCGAAGGGCATCATGCGCATGCTGCGCTCGACATCGTATGGCGGCGTCGGTCGCCTCGAGCAGACGCGGCGCGAGGTGCGCGTCGCGAACGGCGAAACCGTGCCCGTCAGCATGACGGCATCGATCGTCTACGAAGGCGAGCGCGAGGTTGCCACCGTCGGCATCCTCACCGACTTGCGCGAGCGCATCCGCATGGAGCAGCGCCTGCTCGATGCGCAGCAGAAATTGCAGAACTCCGAGAAGCAGGCGCTCGTCGCCGAGCTCGCGGGCGCGGCCGCGCACGAGCTCAACCAGCCGCTGACCTCGATCATCGGCTACGCGCAGCTGATCCAGCGACAGAGCGAGAAGGATGCCCAACACCTGCGCGCCGTGAGTATCATCCTCTCCGAAGCCGAACGGATGGCCGGCATCGTGAAGAAGATCGGTCGCATTACGAAGTACGAGACGACGGATTACGTCGGCACGGCGCGCATGCTCGATCTCGATCGCGCGGCGGCCGAGAGCAACGAGGGCATTCCGATCGATAATCCCGAAGCCGATGAGAGCCAAACCGGAGAGTTCACCGCTGTGATGCCTGGCCCCGATGTCGTGAGCAACACGCCGACGCTTGACGATCTCGCGGACCTCGCCAACCGCCACGGAGTCAAGCGATGAAGTTGGTGCCACCGAGCGAAGCCGCTCAGCTGTCTGCGCTTCGCGAGCTGGCTGCAGAGCTACCGTTCGCGAGTAACGAGCAAGTTGTCGTCGATCGCGTGCTCGGCGTACTGACGGAATTGTTCCCGAATCGCGCGATCGCGATCCGCGTGTTCGACGTGCGCACGCGCGAGCCCGGGCGCGCCTACGTGCGCAACGCGCCGCTGCGCGATTCGATCGCGAACGAAGGCCTCGTGATCAGCCAACACGCACTGCAGCGCGCGCGGCTCAAGAGTGCTGTTGCAGCGAGTGCGCGCGTGCTCGTGCGCGAGCGCTGGGATTCGCCGTTCACGGGCATGGCAACCGGCTTCGCGATCCCGCTCGCCGCCGGCGGCGAGCTCTACGGTGTGCTCGATGTCGGGTATACGCCGGGCGAGGATGCGCACGAGCAAGACGAGCCAGCGATGGCCTCGATCGCCAGTGGCCTCGCGTTCGCGCTGCGCACGATCCGTCTGCAAGAAGATGCGATCGGCCTGCGCGATTATCAGGCGCGCCTGCTCGATAGCGCGAACGCGCTCATCCTCGGCATCGATCGCACGTGGCGGATCACGGTGTGCAATCGCGCGCTGCTCGAGCTCACCGGCACCACACGCGACGAAGTGCTCGGGCGCGACGTGCGCGACTTCATCTCCGGCGATCAGCGCCAAGCGATCACGACCGCATTCTCCGCGGCGCTCTCCGGCCAGCACCACGCCGCGTTCACCGTGATGCTACCGACGTTCAAGAAGGGCCCGGTGCGCAGCGTGTGGAGCATCGCGCCCGTCGGTCGCGCCGGCCAACCGGGCGGCCCGATCGATGCCGTCGTCGCGATCGGTCAGGACCAATCGAAGATCGATCTGCTGCAGCAGCAGATCGTGCGCGCGGAGCGGCTCGCGACACTCGGCGAGCTCGCAGCCGGTGTCGTGCACGAGCTCAACAACCCGCTCACGTCGATCACCGTCTACGCCGAGTACCTCGTGCGCAAGCTCGAGGCACAGGGCATCGAGGTCGCCGATATCGAGAAGCTGCGCCGCATCGGCGCGAGCGCGCAACGCATCCTTCGCTTCACGCGCGACCTCGTCCAGTACGCGCGCCCGAGTGGCAAGGAGACCGAGAACGTCGACGTCGCCGCCGTCGTGCGCCAATCGGTCTCGATCTGCGAGCATCTTGTAGAGCGAGGGGGCATCTCGCTCGCCATCGAGATCGATCCGCAGCTCCCCGTGGTCCAGGCCGTCTCGGGCCAGCTCGAGCAGGTCCTGATCAATCTGATCACGAACGCGGTGCATGCCGTCGAGGCCTCGGCGCCGCACGTTTCCGAGGGTGGCGGGCGCGTCGTCGTCCGCGCGCAAGTCCAGGAACCGTCGGAGCTTGTCATCGAAGTCGCCGATTCGGGGCCGGGTGTCCCCGAGGCCGAGCGCGACCACATCTTCGAGCCGTTTTTCACGACCAAAGCCGATGGCAAAGGCACCGGCCTGGGCCTGCCGATCGTGCGCAATATCGTCGATCAGCACCACGGGCAGATCTCGGTAACTCGCTCGGATCTCGGCGGGGCAGCATTTCGCGTAGTGATCCCGATCGTTTGAGCTGAAAGCTTGCGCGCCGGATCGGTCCTGATAGTGTGAATCCGGACCATGAAGTCAGACGTAATGCTCGAGCTGCTCGAGAACGCAGCAAGCCAGCTCGGCATCAAGGTGAGCTACGAACCGCTGCAGACGTCCGGGATCCAGACGGGCCTGCGCGGTGGCCTGTGCCGCGTCAAAGGCGTGTATCGGATCATCATCGACAAGCGCGCGACGAACGAAGAGCGCATGACGACGCTCGCCACGGCGATTGCCGGCTTTGACACCAAAGAGCTCGAGCTGCCGCCGCGCGTTCGTGAATTCATCAAGATGCATGAGGGCACCGGGCCCCGTCGGGCCGCGTGAGCTAGACTGCACGCGTGTTGCGTGCGCTCGCGCTCGTCGCTCTCATCAGCTGCGGCAAGTCCTCCTCGCGGCAGCTCGATCACGATCTGATCCGCGTCACGAGCGACGCGAATCTGCGCACCGACACGATCGGTGACGGCAAGTTCACCGACCTCGCGACGTTCGTGCTCGTCGAGGCCGAGAACACGAGCAAAGAGGGAGCGCACGTCACGCTCGACGGCGAGCTCACCGACGAGCGCGGCGCGGTCGTCGGCCAGCTGCGCGCACAATCGCTGTGGATCCCGCCGGGCGAGCTACGCACGTTCGCGCTCATCGACAAGCAACGCAAGCCGCGCCCGAATGCGAGCGCGGCGCGGGTGCGCGTGCGCGGCGCCTACGTGCCGGCGCATCCGCCGCCGATGACGGTCGACGGCGTGCGCGAGATTCCAGATAACGACAAGCTCGTCGTGCAAGGCGTCGTGAAAAATCCCGTCGCGCGCGGCGGCAACGTGATGGTCTACGCGACGTTTTGGGGCGCGAATGGCAAGCCGCTGACGCGGCCGTTCTCGCTGATGTGGATCGCGCCCAACGGCACGCAGCCGGTGCAGTTCGTCGGCCCGCCGGGCAGCAAGCGCGCGACGATCTTCCTCGGCGACATGGCTTACTGAGAGAGCGATCTTAAACGCGGCCGACGAGCGATTGTAGGTACGGATCGTTCGCGACGAGGTCGGTGAGCAGCTCGCGCAGCTCCGCGCGCTCGGCCGTGCCGAGGTCCTGGGTGCCGGCAATCTCGTCGACCAGCTTGTCGACCGCTTCGCGAGCGGTAAGCCGGCCGGCGGCAATGTCGGCAGCCATCGCGTGAAGCTCGCCCGCGGCTTTGGTCGCGGTCGCCTCGTCCACGCCGAGCTCGTCGCCGATGTCGTCGGGACCTTCGGGACCTTCGGGGCCCTCGGGGCCGCCCGGGCCTTTGGGACCTCCGATTCCGCCGGGTCCGCCGATCGTACTCATGTGCTTCTCGCAGGATACATGGTTTCGTGGCGCATGATTGCTAGGTCTCGGCCGGCGCCGCGAAAGGTTGCGTGACAAAATCGCCGGCGATGCGGGCGCTCGCCATCGTCTTGGTTTTGCTTGTTGGATGTGGCGGCAAGCATGCGGGCAAGACGGGCCCGGGTGCGGTTGCCACCGTGTTTCCATCCGCGCGTTGGGTGCCCGCGAAAGCGACGTACGTCGTTTCCGCGCGCAGCTTCCGCGACGCGCAGCGCGGCTTTGCCGACCTCGTCGATACGGTCGGGGTCGTGCTCGGCATGGATGCGCGGGACATCTCGGCGATCATGCAGCTCGTACTGCAGGTCGATGTGCTCAGCGCCGATGCGATGGCCGCGATCGGCATCGATCCCGACGGCAGCTCGGTGATGTTCTCCGAGAATCTCGAGCCGACGTTCGTGCTGCATCTGCGTTCGGCCGATGCGCTGCACGGCTTCTTCGACAAGCAACGCGAGCGTGGGCTCGTGTCGAGCTCGGTCGTCGTCGATGGCGTGCCGGTGCAGACCGCGAAGCTGCCAAAGGGGATGCAGCTGAGCTGGGCGATCGACAAGGAGTGGCTCTGGGTGCATCTCGCGAACGGCGATGCGGGCACCGCGTGGTTCGAGCACAGCCGGCACCCCGCCGATACGGAGTGGGTCGCGAAGTGGGAAAACGCGAAGCCGCTCGCGACGAAGCCCGCGGGGCTCATCGGATTTGTCGACGTGCGCATCGTGCTTGCCGAGCTCGCTGCTCGCGTGCCCGCGCTGCATGCGTGCTCGCTGCTCGTCGAGCCGGTGACGAGCGCGGGCTTCGTCGTCGAGAGCGAAGGCAGCTTCGCCGGCGGCAAGCTCGGGCTGCAGATCGGCGCGAGCGCGGGAAGCGTTGCGAGCAAGCTGCTCGCGCCGCCGCCGGGCTGGAACCTCGCCGCACAAAAAGCGCCGCTATCGGCGCAGTGGAACCTCGATCTCAAGGCGGTCACGAGCTGGCTGGCGCCGTGCGCGAGAGCCTTCAACGAAGACCTCGGCTTCGTCGATCAGTTCGGCGTGCGCACCGGGCGCGCATTCGTGTATTCGCTCGACGTCGACGATAAATCCGGTACGGGCGCGATCGCGCTCGACCTCACGAATCGTCGCTACTTCGCGCAGCTGCTCGATCAGGTTCCGCTGCGCAGCAAGTTCGAGCGCAACCGCATGTTCGGCGCGTACAAGGGCAAGCACTTGTCGGTGCCGTTCGTCGCGACCGCCGACTACGTGCTCGACGATCGCGTGTTCATCGCCGCGATGGGCGATGGCATCCTCGATCGCGTCGCGAACGGCAATGCGCCCGCGCAGCCCGCCGTGCTCGCCGTCGACATCGTGCCGAGCGGCTTGCCCGCCGGCGTGTGGCAGTGGCTTCTCACCCAGGCCGGTTTCTCCTCCGCCAAACAAATCACCGAGCGCCTGCGCGCGTGGAAAGACATCCACGTTTGGGCGCGTCTCGAAGGACAAACGCTCGTGATCGAAGCAGCTGGCAACAGGCGGTAAGGCCGGGATTTTCGCGGAGAATGTGGTAGGTTCCGCGCCGTGGGTAACGCCCCAGTCGTTCGGTTGCGCGACGTCACCAAGAGTTATGGGACGGGCGCCGGCAAGACCCAGGTGCTCCGCGGCGTCAGCTTCGACATCGAGCAGGGCGAGCTGATCGCGCTCGTCGGGCAATCGGGCTCGGGCAAGTCGACGCTGCTCAACATCATCGGCGGCCTCGACCAACCCGATGCCGGCGAAGTCGAAGTGCTCGGCATCGATACGATGCGCGCGAACGATAGGGCGCGCGCGAAGCTTCGCAACGAATCGATCGGCTTCGTGTTCCAGGCGTTCAATCTGCTCGATCACCTGAGCGTCTTGCACAACGTCACGCTGCCGTCGTCGTTCTCGCGCGCAACGCGAGACGCGCTCGGGCGCGGCCGCGAGGCGCTGCGCCGCGTCGGGCTCTCCGATTACGCGAAGCGCCGGCCGAGCGAGCTGTCGGGCGGCCAGAAGCAACGCGTCGCGATCGCGCGCGCACTGTTCAATTCACCGACGCTACTGCTATGCGACGAGCCGACGGGCAACCTCGATTCGGAGACCGGCAAAGAAGTGATCGATTTCTTCCGCGAGCTCAACGCGAAGGATGGCGTGACGCTGCTGATCGTCACGCACGAGCGACGCGTGTCGAGTGTTGCCAAGCGCGTGATCGCGATGCGCGACGGCATGCTCGTCGAGACAACCGATGAAGCGCTTGCCGCAGGAGGTCCGTTATGATGCCGACCGGCAATCTCGCGAAGATGGTCGTAGCGAACACGTTGCGAAGCCCGCGGCATTTCGTGCTCAGCGCGTTCGGCATCGTGATCGGCATCTCGACGTTCGTCGTATTCCTCGCGTCGACGGAGCAAGTGTCGTCGGTGCTCGAGAAGATTTTTCCCGTCGAGCAAGTGCAGGTCATCGCGCCGCGCGCGGTGCTCGGCACGCTCGACGTCACGAAGAAGCTCGACGATTCGATCGTCCAGAAGATCAGGCAGCGGCCCGAGGTCGCGCGTGCGGTACCGCGCATGGCGCTGGCGTTCCCCGCATTTGGTCGCGGCGACTTCGAGGGCAACGATCTGCGTTTCGAGGTCGGTGGCTTTGCCGATGGCGTCGATTCTTCGTTCGTCACCGACGATCCGCGCATTCGGTCGTTGTTCAAAGACTGGATGTCGGAGCAAAACGATCCGTATCGCATCTCGTGCGAGCCGCCGCCGCACGGCGACGCAGACGAAGTGATCCAGTCGCCGAAATCGCCGCGCGATCCGAACGCGCCGAAGCAAAAGACGGGCTGGGGGGACGAGGTGCTGCCGGCGGAAGGCTCGGCAGCGGGCTCGAATGCGCCGGTTGCGATCACGCTCACGCCGCAGACGACGGCCGAGTATCACAACCCGTGCCCTCGCCCCGATCGCTACTACTGCGATGACACCACGCACCGTTGCGAGCACCGCGTGCCGGTCGTGATGTCGCCGACGATGATCGAGCTGTACAACGGCCAGTTCGCGAAGTCGCACGGCTTGCCCATCGCAGATGTCGACTTCGTTTCGTTCGTCACGCAGCGCGGTGGCCTTGGCTCGATGCGCTTTTCGATCGGCCTCGGCCTGACGACGGTCGCCGGCAGCAACACGCAGATCAAGAGCCGACCGCGGCGCGTCGAGGGCGTGCTCGTCGGCATTAGTAAGAATGCGATGCCGATCGGCATGACGATGCCGATCCAGTACATCCAACGCTGGAATCGCGAGTACATGGGCGAGGACGCGGCGACGACCTACTCGTCGATCATCGTTACGCTGCGCGACAGAAGGCAGATCGCACCGTTCGCACAGTGGCTGCAAACCTCGCTCGACCTGCGTCTCGAAGACTCGCTCGGCGAGAAGTTCGCGACCGTGATGTTCGTGATCCGGCTCGTGCTCGTTCTGATCTCGCTCATCATCATCGGCATCAGTTCGATCAACATCGCGCACAACTTCTTCATGCAGGTCACCGAGCGGCGGCGCGAGCTCGGGCTTCTGCGCGCGGTCGGCGCGACCAAGAGCGATGTCCGCATGGTCGTGCTCGGCGAGGCGGCGCTGATCGGCCTGATCGGTGGGCTACTAGGGGTCTTGCTGGGGATCGGTATTGCAGCTGCCATCGATTACGCATCGGGTCACTACCTGCCGCCGTTCCCGTACAAGCCGAAGACATGGTTCGACTTCAAGTGGTGGATCTGGGCGGGAGGATTGGCTTGTGCGGCGGGTTTCGCGGTGCTCGGCGGGTACTTGCCGGCCCGCCGTGCTTCTACGATGGAACCTGCCGAGGCGCTCACGCAGAATTAGCTAGTAAATCTGATGCGCGCCGCGGTAGGAAAGAGCCCCGAGAGGGGACGTAAAAGCTCTTGTGGCCCAAGGAATCGATTTCGGATAGGGTCCCACAGAATGGTGACGTTCTGCGCGTCGTCACCACCGGTGGTCGTAACGTGAAGAAGCCGACGCCTTTCGGCAAGTATTACCTCCTCGAACGGATCAACGTCGGTGGCATGGCCGAGGTCTTCCGTGCGAAGGCGTTCGGCGTCGAGGGATTCGAGCGGCTCGTTGCGGTCAAACGCATCCTGCCGAACATCGCGGAGGACAAAGAGTTCATCCGCATGTTCATCGAGGAAGCGAAGCTCTCGGTCCAACTCAATCACGCAAACATCGCGCAGATCTTCGACCTCGGTGTCGTCGACGGCAGCTATTACATCGCGCTCGAGCACGTGCATGGCCGTGATCTGCGCGCGATGTTCGATCGCTGTCGTCAGCTCGGCGAGCCGATGCCGGTTTCGCAAGCGTGCTTCGTAGTGATGAAGGTCTGCGAGGGCCTCGACTACGCACACAACAAGCGCGATCAAGCGGGCCGCGAGCTGCACCTCGTGCATCGCGATGTCTCGCCGCAAAACGTCCTCGTCTCGTTCGAGGGCGAGGTCAAGCTGATCGATTTCGGCATCGCGAAGGCGGCCGGCAAAGGCAGCAAGACGCAGGCGGGCATCCTCAAGGGCAAGTTCGGATACATGTCGCCCGAGCAGGTGCGCGGCATCCCGGTCGATCGCCGCAGCGATGTGTTCTCGTGCGGCATCGTGCTCTACGAGCTGCTCACCGGCGAGCGGCTGTTCGTCGGCGAGAGCGATTTCTCGACGCTCGAGAAGGTTCGCAACGTCGAGATCCTGCCGCCCTCTACATACAACCGCCGCATCCCCGACGAGCTCGAGCGCATCGTGCTCAAGGCGCTCGCGAAGGATCCGGAAGATCGCTACCAGAACTCGATCGATCTTCACGACGAGCTGCAAGCGTTCGTCTACACCGCGGGCGAGTTCTACTCGCGCAAGGATCTCGCGGCGTGGATGAAGAAGACGTTCGGTCGCGAGATCGAAGAAGAGACGGCCAAGCTCGAGAGCTATCGCCAGCTCAAGGCGCCGATTCCCGATGTTCCGCCGCGTGCACCCGCGGGCTCGCGCCCGCCGACCGCGGCCGCGTCGCCCAAGGCGCGCTCGTCGGGTCCGGTCAAGGTCGTGCCACCGCCACCGCCGCGTCTGTCGCAACAGATGCCGGTCGTCACGCCCGCCGCTGCCAAGCAGCAGCGCACGGAAGATTCGAGTCAGCTCGCGTGGGATGACGACGAGCTCGAGACCCAGATCTACGATGGGCCCGAAGAGCAGAAGCGGCCGACGAATCGCTCGGGCGGTCTGCCGCTTGCCGCGGGTCCGGCGACGCCGGCTCCGCAGCCCGCGCAGCTCATCGCTCCTCCGCCTCCCGCGCCGCCCCCGCTGCCGTCGGCGTCGTCGGGAAACATGCTGCGTGTCGAGCAGTCACCGTCGGCGACGGGGCCCGATCTGTCGTCGCTCGTGCAGACCGGTCGCGGCTGGGATTCCCAATCGAAACCGGGTGCGAACCCCGGTGCGAACGGCTCGCCCGCGCAGATCGCGACCGGCTCGCAAAAAGGTCCGCCTCCTGCCGATCCGCTCGCGGCACTCGCCGCGACGTATAGCTCCGCGCCGCCGCCCGTCGCGACAGCCGCGCCCGCGCCGTCGTTGCCGATGCCGCGCGCATCCGCGCCCGAGCCGCTGTTCGATCCGATGGCGTCGTTCGGCCAGGGCATGCTTGGCCGAAAAGGCACCGGCAAGAGCAAGAACATGCTCTTCATCGCGATCGGTGGCGCGGCCGTTGCCGTCGTTGCTGTCGTCGTGGTGATCGCGATGACCGGCGGCAAGGAAGCGAAGAAGACGGCGACCACGACGGCGACAACCGCGCCGACGGCGCCCGCCGCACCGACGCAGCCTGGCGATCAAAACACCGGCTTCGATCTCTACGTGAATCCGCCGGGCACGATGACGTGGCGTCTCGATGGCGAGGCGCGCACCGACAAGTTGCCATCGCGCATCCGCGGCATCTCGCCCGGTCAGCACAGCGTCGCGATCGATGCGCCGCCTGGCTTCATGAGTCAGAACACGTCGGTCAATGTCGAGCTCGGCAAGGCGCCGAAGGTCGAGCTCGTGCTGCAGCCGCTCGACATCGCGGGCGCGTTCGAGAGCTCGCCGCCTGGCGCGACCGTGTCGCTCATCGTCGATGGCAAGCGCGAGACGCTCGGTCCGAGCCCCGCAAAGTTCAAGCTCGATCCGCGCAAGAGCTACCAAGTGCTGTTCGAGAAGTCCGGCTACGTATCGATCAACCGGCCGATCGTGTTCACCGGCACGCCGGAGGAAAAGGTCGCGGTCACGCTCGAGAAGGCGGGTGGCGCGGTTGCGGCGGCGAAGCCCGCCGAGCCCGTCGTGAAGGCTCCCGAGCCCGCGAAGACCGAAACGCCGAAGCCGGTGAAGACGGTGGCTGCCGAAACGCCGAAGACGCAGCCCGTGAAGACGGTCGCTGCCGAAACGCCGAAGACGAAGACCAGCTCGCCGAAGGCGCCCGCGAAGCTCGATTCCGAGCCCAAGGCCGAGCCGAAAGAAACGCCGAAGGCGAGTGGTGGCGGAGGCGGGCAGGGCACGCTGCTGCTCGGCTCGAAGCCGCCGTGTGAGATCTTCGTCGATGGCAAGTCGACGGGTCTGTCGACGCCGCAAAAGGATCTGAAGCTCGCCGCCGGCAAGCACAAGATCACGCTCGTCAACAACGAGTTCGGGATCAAGGAGACGTTCGCCGTCGATATCAAGGCGGACGCGACCGAGAAGCAAATCAAAGACTACTCGGATCGCATTCCGAAGTAGGCAGCGCGTTACAATGATGCATGCGCCGGGTGCTCCTCGTCGCTGTCATCGGGTGCGGGCGGCTCAACTTCGAGCCGTTGTCGGATGCCTCGTCGCTGACGTCGGAAGCCGACGCGTGCGCCGTGACACCGTGGAGCGCGCCAACGCGCCTCGCGGGGTTCGACACCGCGGACACCGAATATGGAGCGGCGCTGTCGCCGGATGGGCAGCTGCTCGTGTTCACGCTCGAGGTCACGTCGCCGCCGGCGACCGAGCTGTGGGCGGCGCGCCGCAGCGGTCCGGCATCGTTTGAGGCACCGTCGCCGATCGCGGCATTGAATTCGGCGACCGAATACGGTGCCGCATGGAACGGTACCGGCGACCAGCTCTACTTCGACAGCACGCGCACGGGCGTCGATCGATTGTTCGTTGCGTCGTATGGGAACGGCGTGTTCGGTACGCCGGTTCTCGTGAACGAATTTGCCGGGGTCGCTGTGCGTTCGCCGGCGATCCCAGCCGACAACCTCGAGATGTTTTATACGGACCTCAACGCGCTCGCGACCGGCAGGGCGGTGCGCCCATCGCCGACGGCTCCGTGGCAGCTGACCGGCCTCGTCAGCGAGCTCGGTGATGGGCAGTACGCGTCGATCAGTGCCGATGGTTTGACGATCTATTTCGACAGCGACCGCACGGGCAATCGCGAAATCTACAAGGCGACAAGGTCGAGTCGCGGCGCGCCGTTCGGCGCGTCATCGCTCGTGACGGAGCTGAGCGATCCGGCCGCGTACGATTGCGACGTGAATATTTCGTTCGACGATCAATTGCTGATCTTCTGTTCGACACGGCCAAGCGCGACCGGCCAGGACGATCTGTTCGTGAGCACGCGAACGTGCATGTGATCGGTTAGGATCAGCCGGCGTTGAAACGCGCGCTCCCACACCTCGCGCTGTTTTTGTTTCTCACCGGCGTGTACGTGGTGTCGGGCCCGGGACGCATCGACATCATCGATGGTCAGTACCGCTTCGAGGTCACGCGAAACATCGTCGAGATCGGGCGGCCTGTGCTGCGCGATCCGGCGCTCGATCGCGGCGTGTACGGACCCGACGGTTCGCACTACAGCGGGTACGGTCCGGCTGCGTCGGTGGCGGCGGTTCCTCTCGTCGCTATCGCGCATGCCGCGGCGCCGGGCGACCGCGAGCTCGCGCAGTTTCTGTTCTCGTTCACGTCGGCGCTGCTCGCGGCGCTCGCGATGGTGCTCTTGTTTGCGACGTACGAGCTGTTCGGGATCCCGCGTCGCCGCGCGCTTGCCGCGACGCTGACCGTCGCGCTCGCGACGTTAATGTGGCCGACCGCGACGTCGACGTTCGACCAGGCACAGCAAGCGTGCGCCGTGATCGGAGCGCTGTATGCGGGTCGTCGCGCCGCAGCGGCCGAGTCGTGGCGATGGGCGGGGATCGCGGGGCTCGCGGCGGGGATGATCGTGGCGTTCCAGAACGTGTACATCGTGCTCGTGCCGGCGGGCGCATTCGCGTGCACGCTCGATGGCGAGCGCATCGTTGCGTTCGTACGTTCGCGGCGCTTTCTCGCGTACGCGATCGCCGCGGCGATCGGGATCGCGTGCGTGGTCGCGTACAACGTCGTACGGCTCGGCACGCTCGCGACGGAAAAGAACGTCTCCGGTGTATCGCCGTTCGGCAATCCGCTGATCGGTGCGCTCGGGCTGCTCGTCAGTCCCGGCAAGAGCGTATTCCTCTACAGTCCGCCGCTCGTGCTCGCGGTCATCGGCTGGCGGCGGTTCCGCGCGAGTCAGCCGGGTGCCGCGCGCGCGGCGCTGATCCTGATCGGTGTGCACTTTGTCGTGATCGCGTGCCTCACGTTCTGGGGCGGCGACTGGGCGTGGGGCCCGCGCTACACCGTCGTCACGCTGCCGCTCGTTTGCCTCGCGCTGCCGTTCGTCGCGTTGCCACGTGTTGTGACGCGCGGCCTGATCGTGCTCGGTGTCGTCGTGCAGCTGCTCGCGATCTCCGTCGATCATCAGCGCTTCTTCTTCGAGCGTGACCTGCCGCCGTATTTTTGGGCGAGCTCGCGTCTGTACTTTCACGACTCCGCGCTGTTCGCGCGGCCAGGCGAGCTCGGCTCGGTGCTCGCGCAAGACAACACCGAGATTCGCTGGTTCGTGCCAAATCCGCAGCACTCGGCGACGTACACGCTGTACGGGCCGCCGGCGGGCTTTCCGGCGCATCGCTGGATGCGCGCGTTCGCGCTGTTCTACTTGCCGCGGCCGTTCCCGCTATGGATGCGCAGCCTGCCCGACGACGAAGTGCCGGACGGATGGCAGAACGTCGCGCTCGGCGCGCTGCTGATGCTGCTCGTCGGTGGTGCGCTCCTGGCGTGGACCGGGCGACGGCTCAAGGACGAGGCGGCGTGACGCGCCGGCCGATCACCATCTCGGTCGGCCCGTTGCAGTCGCAGATCGTGTACTCCTCGCGCGGGATCGAGAACCGCTGCTCGACGGCAAACTGCGCGAAGCCCGGATAGCTTCGTACGAGAACCGGATAGATTGCGATCCAATCGATGCGCTGTTCGAGGTCTTCGCGCGCGATGCGATGAAACGCGATCTCCTGTGTGTTGAGTCCGACGAGATCGATCGTGGCGCGTCCGCCGAAATATCGGATCGCACCGGCGTCGTTGGCGCCGATGATGGAGTTTGCCGGCGTGTGCGCTGCGATCCAGCGGCCCGGCGCGACGTTCAAGCGCGCGATGACGCGACCGTCGGAGCCGAGGCGCGCCGCGCGCTCGATAATGCTGCCGACGAGCCGCGGTACCGAGGCGACGATGACGAGCGCGAGTGCGGCGATCGCGCCGGCGCGGATGCGTCGCTCGGCGCTGCTCATCGCATGCAACGCGAGCGCGATACCGAGCGCGCATGCCGCAGCGACGCCGAGCACGCCGGGCTCGGTCCATCGCGTCCAGTAGTATCCGAGTGGCAGATAGCTGCGCGTGCTCACCACCGCGAGGACGAACGCGAGCGAGCCGCCGGCGAGCAGCGCGAGTGGCGCGCGTGCCTCGCGGTAACGCACGCAATATGCGATCAGCGCGGCTCCGCCGATGATCGGGTACACGATCGTTCGCATCCAGCCGTGCTGCACGAGTGCTCCGAATGTGGTCGCGAGCGCATCGATGCTAAACGCGCCGCTCGCCTTGACGTAGTATGTGTTCGGCAGCGGATGACCAGTCGCGAGCGCGCAGAACGCGACCCACAGCAGCGTCGGCAGCGCGATGTAGAGGATCGACCTGCGAGTGATGCGGCGCTGGATTGCGAGCAGGACGAGGCAGGCGAGCGCGAGCAGTAGCGCCTCGGGTCGCGCGACGGGAAGTAGACCGAGCAGCGCCGCCGCGAGCCGCCAGCGCTGCATCACGATCGCCGCGAGCAGCCAGAGCCACAGGCAAATGACGAGCGTGACCTCCATGCCCGAGAGTGCCGAAAACATCAGGGCCGGTTCGCACGCGAACAGCGATGCCGCGACGACCGCTGGCCATATCGAGCTCGTCAGCCGCCGAGCGAGACAGTAGACCGCAGCGATGGCCAGCGCACCGAGTGCCGCGCCGAGCAGCTTCACCGCCCACACCACGCCGCCGATGCCGAACAGTTGCTCGAGCCACTGCGCCGGTGCGCTGAGGACTGCCCACAGCGGGCTCGTGCAGCCCGCCTCCTGCGCGCCGGCGTTGTACGCGAAGCCATGACCGAACGCGACGGAACGCGCATACACGCGATGGATCCACGCGTCGTCGAGCGGAAATTCGGAGCGGTTCGCCGGCGACCACGCGAGGAAGATGACGAGCATGGCCAGATAGACCGTCGCCGGGACGAGCCACCACGGTCTGCGCGCTGTCATCGACCTGGACATTGTACGCGCGTCACTGTGGAAAACGCCTGGCGGTAACGCGGCTGCGCCCGACGAGACCGCTGAATTTCGGATGTGTGGCCGGTGTCTTTTCGGAACACGAATTGGAGGTGTCGCGCCTCGCCGGTGTCTTTTCGGAACACGAATTTCGGATGTGTCGCGCCTACCCACGCCCGATATCCTTTGGGCCCTGGTGACGGGTGTCGCACCTGCCCCGGCCGGTGTCTTTTCGGAACACGTTATAACAATGTTCGAACCGACGTTCGAACCGGCTATCCGAGGCTCGGACGAAGATGCCTCAACCTCACTCGTCCGTGATTCGGACAATAGGTTCGAACCTACGTTCGAACATTGTTCTAACGTGTTCTGAAAAGAGAGGTGTTCTGAAGAGAGGTCTCTTGCGATGCGCGCGCCACGGCGCGCGTGCCACGCGGTGAGATCTCACGGCGATCGCAGCTGCTGCTCGATCCTTGCCGCCGCGTCGGGTTGATCGAGCAGGCGATGTGCGAGCGCACGCTCGCGAAGCACGCGCGCACGATCGTCCGTCGTCGGTCGCGTCGCGATGACGAGGTACATGATCGCGATCGCGATGGCGATAACGGGCGAGAGCAGCGTACGCGGACGCGGCGCGACAGCCGCGAACACCGCCATGAACGCGACGAGCCCGACGGCGAGGCCGATGATTCGCGGAGCGAAGGTCGACCAGAACGTCGGTGCCGGATCGGTCCACAGCAGGATCGGTATGTTGATCTCGAAGGCGGGGTTCGTGATGTGTGGAGACGAATAGACATCGACATACGCGCCCGCGATCGCGAGCACGGCACTTGCCGCGATGAGACCGCTCAGGATCGGAACGATGTACCGCCAGCGGGCGAGGCGGAGCAGGCATACCGTCGCGATCGCGAACAGCGGGATCGCGGGCACGAGATACCGCGGTCCGTATGCGCGGCCGCCATTCCAATCGGGAAAGCCGGCGATCACGAGCACGAATGCCACGATGCCGACGGGCAGCATGATTCGCCACGCGCGTGCGATCGAGGACGAGCGTGCCGCGAGGGCCGCGCCGACGACGCCCGCGACGAGCCACGGCGCGAAGAAGAAAAGGCCTCGTGAAGGCGACAACAGGAGCCCGAAGAGCGCGTCGCTCGATGGCGCACCGATGCCGTAGACGCCATGCGCGTGGGTCGCGGCGAGCGCGGCGTCCGCCTTGAAGCCATACGAGAGTCGCCACGGCGCACCGAACGCGATCGTGTTCCAGATCGCGAGCACGATCGCCGGCCCGACACCACCGAGGACGACCCACCGCAATCGACTGCGGCGTGTCGGATCCAACGCCAGTGCGATAAGCGCGATGACGAGCAGCACCGCGGCGGTGTATTCGACGAGCACCGCACCGCCGAGCGCGAGACCAGAGAGAACGGCACTGCGCCGATCCTCGGGTGCGGGATCCGAGAGTGGGCCGAGCGCGAGCAGAAGGCCGATACCGAGCAATGCAGCGCATGCGGCATGACCGAACAAGAGACCCGCATACACGAGCCATGGAGTCGCGAGCACGGATGCGGCGGCGAGTGGCCACGGTGCGCCCCAGCGTCGGAATGCGACGATGAAGCCGATGCTCGGCAGCGTCGAGAACAAGAGCGCGAGTAGCCATGCCTGCCAGCGATAGGCGACGCCAGCTCCGTCGAGGACCGCCACGATCGGCACCGCACCGAGCGTGATCGCGGGCGCCTTATCGAGGAGGTACTTGCCATCCCGCATCGCGACATCGACGTTCGGCGGCGTGCGCCAGCCCGGGAAGTAGTCGTCGAAGATCGGTCGCAGATCGAGCGTGTGGTGGCGCACGATCGCTTGCGCCGCATAGATCCGCGACGCCTCGTTCGCGATGTGGATGCCGTCGAGGTAGTGCTGTGGCGACGCGATCGCTACCGCGAGCACAACGAGCGCGCCGATTCGTTTCAGCGCCCGCATAGTCGCGCTTCCTCGACGCGCGCCGCTTCGAAGCGAGGATTGATCGCGAGCGCGCGCACGATCGCGGCGCAGCCTGCCTCGCGTTTGCCCTGCGCATGCAGTACGAGACCGAGATTGAGCCACGAGTTAAAGCGCGCCGGGTTCGCCGCGATCGCGCGGTGCAGGAGCGACTCCGCCTCGGCGAGCCTGCCTTGGCGGAGCCGGTACACCCCGAGATTGTTTAGCGCCGATGCGTTATTTGGATCGAGCTCGAGCGCGCGCTCGAGACGCGGGACCGCGAGATCCCAGCGCCCGCGCTCGATCTCGAGATACGCGACGCGGTACTGCGCACGCGAGCTGTCCGCAGCGACCGCGGCACTGTGACGATACAGCGTCGACATGTTGCGCCACACAGAGACTTGCCTCCACGCGACGACGAGCACGAGCGCGGCCCACAGCGCGCATAGCGCGGAGAGCACGCGTGCGAGGCCTGGCCGGCATGACGCGAGTCGCGATGCGGAGGCGGCGATCGCGATACCGAAGCCGAACAGCGGCGCGTACAAGTAGCGATCGGCGAGCACGTGCATCGTCGAGATGACCGCTGCCGATGGCGCGAGCAACACGAACATCCAGACAAGCCCGACGAGGACATCGCGCGCCCAGTCGGCGAGGCCGAAACGTCGATACAGAACGAGCGCGAGCGCCGCAGATGCGGCGACCGCCGCCCAGCCGACAATCGCGAAGTCGCGCGGCACGCGCTCGATCGATAGATCGAACGGCAGGAGCACGATCCGGACGTAGTCGAGCACGTAGCCGGGAAATGCGAGCGCGGCGCGGCCGAATGCAGGCTGCGACGCGGTCGTGACGAGCAGCGTGCGCACAACGAGGTACGCGACCGCGACCACGACGAGCGCGATGACATTGCGCCATCGCGTGCGTCGGCTAGCGGCGAGCGCCGCGATCGCGATCGGCAACAGCAAGTACGACTCCTTCGCGAGCAGCGACACCGCAAATGCGAGTGCGGCGACGAGGGTCCATTCGCGCAGGCACGCGTACGCGGCAACGAGGACGAAGAGGCCCGCGAGCACATCGCCGCGGCCGGAGATGTACGCGACCGCCTCGATCTGGATCGGGTGCAGCGCGAAGAGCGCCGTCGGCACGAGCGCGTAGCTGGACCCGAGCCAGCGCCGCGCGAGCACGTACGCTGCGAGGATCGCGAGCGCACCGAGCAAAACGTTGACCAGATGAAGCGCTCTTGGATCGCGCCCCCACAGCTGGATATCCAGCCAGTAGCTCGCGAACAGCACCGGGCGGTAGCTGTCGTAACCAAAGCCGAGCGCCGGCAGATCCGCGAGCGCAGGCTCGGCGCGCTCGGTCTGGGTCAACACGATGCCTTCGGCGAGCGGGCGATCGAATACCGGGTTCGTCGCGATCTCGTGGACGTCGTCCCACACGTAGCCGTGGTTGGCCGTGCGGCCGAGCGAGACGCCATACGCGGCGAGGATCAGCGCGAGCAGGGCGAGCTGCAGGCGCACGCGCGACACCTATTCGAGCCAGCCCATCTCGGCCGACCACTCCTTGAACCGCTCCTCGATCTTCGCGGGCGACTCGTATGCAGCGAGCACCTCGCGTGCGACCTCCGGCTCGCCGGCGCGGAACGCGAGCTCCGCAAAGCCCGGCGCGAACTTCGGCGCCTTGATGATGTCCTCTTTGTGCGGCGCGAGCACGTCGTAGGCCCGGCCCCACAGCTCGAGCTCCGAGAGCTCGGCAGCTCGCTTCTGTAACTGCGCAGGCCCGACACTCGTGAGCGCTTCATTGTGAGCGGTCTGTGCCACGCGAATTCGCGCCTGCGCGTCGAGGATCGGTCGCTCGTTGACGAGCCGCTTGCCCTTCTCGAACAGCGCGTGCGCCTGTTGGTAGTCTCCGGCACGCGCATGAACGAGCGCCGCGAGCGTGATGACCGAGATGCAATCGGTGCATTGCGCGAGCGCGCGATCGGCGAGCTGCACCGCCGTGGCGTCGTCGCCGAGGCGGCCCAGCAGTGCCGCGCGCTGGACGAGGAGCTTCGGCATCATCGTGCCGTGGTGAGCCGCCCGCGAGTCGAGCGGATAGGCGAAGCGCACGTTCAACACATTCAGCTCCGCCATGCCGCTACGGCGCTCGATCAGATCGGCGAGGAAGCGATCGATCTTCCGCAAATCATCGGTGTGATGATCCGGCACGATCAACGACAGCGTCTCGGCGACCTGCATCGCAATCGAGAGGTCGAAGTCACGCGTTCGGCCCGTCGTCCGCTGCGTGAGCTCGAGCAGATCGACGAGCGCGGCATGAAAGCGCCGTTGGTTACGCTCCGCCTGGATCTTGAATTGGCGTGCCACAGAGCTTTCTGGATGGAGCGCGAGCTCGCGCTCCCAGAACGCACGCTCGTCGCGATAATCCGTCGAGCGCGACAGCGATTGCATCCCGGTGGCGAGCGTCAACGCACCGACGACGAGATACGCGAGCCGACGACGTTCGCCGAGCGACGCGATCATGCCGCCGATGGCCAGCGCGATACCCAAGCTCGGTAGGTAGAGGAAGCGCTCCGAGATCAGCGTGACCATCTCGGTGTACTTGACGTTCGACGTCGGGAAGAGCGTGGCGAGGTAAAAGCCGATGCCGACGGTCACGAACGGCAAGCGCCGCCGGGCAGCGAACGCAATCGCGACCAAGACCACGATCGCGAGCGCGCCGATCAGCACGTACGTCGTGTCCGGGATCATGCGCCCGGCTTTGAGGTGCACGAGGCCTTGCTGCACACTGAGGTCGTGCGGCGCGAACGTCAGCGCGAAGAAGCGACCAATGCTCTCGAGGATGATCTGGATGTGGTCGGTCAGCGGGATCGAGGCAGACACACCCGTCGCCGCGCCGATCGGCAGCACGATGGCGCGAACGGCAAGGTATGCGATCGCGAGCGCGAGTTGCGGAATCGCCGCGCGAGCGAACGGCGCGATCACCTGGCGATCGATCGGCGGTCGACCGAGGACGACCCACGTCTCGACCAGTGCAAATGCCGGGAGCACGATCGCCTGCTCCTTGAACATGTAGGCGGCGAGCGTGCCGGCGATCTCGAGTGCGAGACCTCCGCGCTCGCCGCGCAGCCGACGCGCGATGCCCTGCGTCGCGACGAGCACGGCGATCATGCACAGGATGTCGGTGCGGCCGGCAATCCACGCAACACTCTCGGCCTTCGTCGGATGGACGGCGAATAGCACCGCCACGGCGAACGCGGGCCACATCTGGCCAATCCAGCGGCGCAGCGCGACGAACGCGAGAACCGCGGAGGTCGCCTGCAGCAGCAAGTTCGACACATGGAAGACGAATGGCGACCCATCGCCGATCGCCCAGTCAACGGCGTACGTCGCCGTCACGAGCGGTCGCCAGTACACGATGCGCACGCCGAAGCGCAGTACTTCCTCGTTGACGTTCCAGAAGTCGTGCGTGAACCAGCGCGTGAACCAGCCGAGCGAATGGACGTACGGATTGTTTTCGATCAGCGCGACGTCGTCCCACACAAAGGGACCGTCGATCGCGGGCATGAACACGATCGTCCCGAGCACCGCCACGGCGAGCATGAGGACAATCGGTCGATCGAGGCGCACCGGTACCAACCTTGTGAATAGAAACACGAACGCCCCATCGGTGTCTCCGATGAGGCGTTTACTGCTACGCGGCCGCGCGAAAGTTAGTCAGAGTTCGGCCGGGGCTCTAGCACGGACGTGGCGGGATTACCGTTGTTGGAGGTTCCCTCGAGCGTGTACGTGATCGAGTCAGCATCGCAGTCGAGGTTGCCGACCGCGAGCGCGGTGAACGCCGAGCCCGAGTTCGACGAATCGTACTTGTACTGGAAGTAGAACGGCTCGTCGATCTGGAAGTCCAGCTCGCGCCAGCCATCGGCCGACCAGTCGGTGGTCTTCGGGCACTTCTTCTTTTGGTCCCAGTTCTGCGTGCAGCAATCCTGCGTCGGCGTGAGCGCCGCAGCAGTCGTTGGAAAGCTCGCGTTCGTGACGTACGCGGCCTTCGCGTTCTTTGCGATCTTGTTGAGCTGAAGGCTCGCCTCGGTCTTCTTCGACTTCTTCATGTAGTCCATGAAGGCCGGGATGGCGACGAGTGCGAGAATGCCGATGATCGCGACAACGATCATGAGCTCGATGAGTGTGAAGCCGCGTTGCTTGAGGCGTTTGAGCATAATGAAGTCCCCCTTGTGCTGCATCGTGCACCGAGCAACGCGTGTGCCACGAGTTTTTTGCCATCCAACTATGCGAGGGCACGACGCATTTAACCGACGCCTAACCGAAGAAGTGCCGTAAAGCGTCACCTCCGCGGGTCAATTATTGTCGCGCGGCGGCTCTAGCTTTTCGATCGACTCCGTGACCACCAGATCGCGACCACCGGTCGCGAGCGACGTCATGTCGAAATCACGGCGCGGCCGCGCGCCGAGCAGGATGAACCACGTCGCCGGAAGCAGCGGACGTTCGCGCTTCCATACCGAGTCAAACTGGCGCCGCGTCTCGAACAGCTCGGCGGCGATCGCATCGGCGTTCGCGTTCTCGAGCTCCGCGAGCTTCGCGATCAGCGCCTGACGAGCGGCGGCATCGTTCGTGACCAGGAGCAGCTCGCGCAATCCCTGCGCGGCGCGCTCGGTCTGGCCAAATTTTGTTCGCATCAGCGCAGCCCACGGCCCGAGGTCGGCAGGCGCACCAGGTTTGCGGATCGCCGATTCGACGAGCAGCGTGCCGCGCTCGTCCCACTCGCGGCGCTGTTTGGGATCGCTCGTGACGAGATCCTGCGTGTAGATCTGACCGGCCAGGTTCGGGAACTTCCACTCGCTCGGGAATTCTCGCATCCCACGTTCGAGCAGCGCGATCGCACGCAAGTAGATCTTCTGGTCGACGCCCGTGCGCGCGAGAGTCATCGCGCGCGCGCAGAAGTCATACGCGTAGTGGCGCTGTGGGTCGAGCTCGACGATCGATTCGCACAGCGATGCGACGGCATCGGCGTCGCTATGGCCATCACCGAAGTAGCCGCGTAGGCGCACGAAGAAGATATCGGCCGCGACTTCGCGATAGCCGAGCGAGATGAACGGCGCTGACGAGCGCGACGGCGCGAACGGAGCCTCGACCAAATCAGCCGGTTGCTGCTGCTTCGCGAGCGTGCGCGCTCCGCGGGCCGTCGCGAACCCGAGTGCGGCGATCGCGAGGCCGGCGAGGAGCTTCATGATTCGGGCTCTGCTGGCTCGTCGTCGCCGCGCTCGATGCCGAGCTTCTCGAGGCGATAGCGCAGCGAACGAAAGCTGATGCCGAGCAGCGCCGCCGCGCGCTTGCGCTTGCCGCCGGATTGCTCGAGCGCGCGCATCACCCAGCTGCGTTCGTAATCGGTGATCAGTCGATCGAGATCGACGCCGTCGGCCGGGAAGTCCGGCGTCTCGTGGACGTGCCTCGATGGTCTGATCTCGGGCAAGTCACTCGCGTCGATCGTCGAGCCGTTCGACAGTGCGACCGCGCGCTCGATCATGTTCTCGAGCTCGCGCACGTTGCCTGGAAAGTCGTAGCTCTCGAGGCGGCGCATCGCATCGGCCGACAGCGTGAGCGTGCGGCCGTGCTCCATGCCGAAGCGGCGGAGGAAGTGCTCGGCGAGCAGCGGGATATCTTCGCGACGATGGCGCAGCGGCGGGATCCGGATCTCGACGACGTTGAGTCGGTAGTAGAGGTCGGGGCGAAACGCGCCGCGCGCGACTTCGGCTTCGAGATCGCGGTTCGTCGCCGCGATGACGCGAACATCGACCTCGAGCTCTTCCGTGCTGCCGACCGCCTTGACCTTGCGCTCCTGCAGCACGCGCAAGAGCTTCACCTGCAGTGGCGGTGCGAGCTCGCCGATCTCGTCGAGGAACAGCGTGCCGCCACGCGCCTCGAAAATCATGCCGGGCCGATCGGCGATCGCGCCGGTGAACGACCCCTTCTTGTGGCCGAACAGCTCGCTCTCCATCAGCTCTTCGGGAATCGCGCCGCAGTTGACCGCGATGAACGGCGCCTTCGCGCGCGAGCCTTCGGTGTGCAGCGCGCGTGCGACGAGCTCTTTGCCGGTGCCGCTCTCGCCGGTGATGAGCACGCTCGTGCGCGTCGAGTGGATCTTGCCGATCATCTCGAACACCTTCTGCATCGCGCGACTCTTGCCGAGTAGATTCGCCAGGCGTGCACGGCCCGCGACCCGATCGCGCAGCGCGAGGTTCTCTTCGACGAGCGCGCGTTTCTCGAGCGCACGCGAGATGACTGCGTTGATCTCATCGACTTGGAACGGCTTAATTAGATAGTCGTACGCGCCGCTCTTCATCGCGGCGAGCGCCGTGTCGGCTGTCGCGTACGCGGTGACGAGGATGACTTCCGGATCGACGAGGCCCGCCGTGGTGCGCGCGCTGCCCGATTTGATCGCCTTGAGAATTCCGAGGCCATCGAGGTCACCCGGCATCTTGAGATCGGTGATCACAACATCGATTGGCTTTTGCTTCAGCCGGTCGAGCGCTTCGTTACCGCTCGCGGCAAGCGCGACTTCGTGGCCCGCGCGACGCAGACAGATCGCGAGGAACTCGCGCATCGACTGTTCGTCGTCGACGACCAGGATTCGGCCCACGCGTAACTATGGCGCTATGATCCACTTCTCTGCTAGCGCAACTGCGTCAGATTCTGCAGCGCGATCCGGGGCGGTGGCTCCTCGTCCTCGCGCTCGCGCTTGCCGTGGCGCTCTACGCCGCAACGCTCGGCTACGGCCTGGTCAATTACGACGATACGTGGCTGTACAGCGATAACTGGGTCGTTCGCCAACCATCGTTGGCATCCCTGAAGATCATCTTCGGCGAGCTCGCGCTCGACCGTCGCATGGTGCTCGGCGCCGAGTACCTGCCGATTCGCGACCTCTCCGTGATGCTCGACTACGCCGTGTGGGGCACGCGCTACGGCGGCTTCCACGCGACCTCGCTCGCGCTCTACCTCGCTTCGATCGCGCTGTGGTTCAAGGCACTCGAAGCATTCGGCATAGACCGACGCATCGCTGGCATCACGGTTCTACTCTGGGCGCTGCACCCGACGCACGCCGAGTCCGTCGCGTGGCTCGCCGAGCGCAAGGGCGTGCTCGCGATGGCATTCGCCGGCGTTGCCGCGCTCGGCTATGCGCGCTTTCGCACCGGTGCGCGCGCGATCTGGCTCGCGCTCGCGATGGTCGCCGCGATCTGCGCGGTGTGGAGCAAGGCGCATGGCGCGTTCGCGATCGGCGCGCTCGCGGCTCTCGAAGTCGCGCTGCCGGGACGGCAGTCGTGGCGGCGAAGTCTCGTCGGGCTCGGCGCGATCGCAGCCGTCGCGGTCGCGGCGTTCGTCCCGGTGATCATGCTCGCGAGCTCGGCGACGGTGATCGACAGCCACCAGCACGCGCGCGACGCCGCAACGATCCTCGGCTCGCACGGCTTCTACCTCCAGCAGATGCTGCTGCTGGAGAAGAGCTCGGTGTCGTTTCCGGTCGCGACCTCCGGCCCGACCTCACTCGACATCGCGATCGGCGCCGCCGGCCTCGTGCTCGCCGCACTCGCGTGGCGCGGTCCGCGCGAGCTGCGCGCAGCGTCGGGCTGGTGGCTTGTCACGTGGCTGCCGATCAGTCATCTCATCGTCACGCTGCAGGCGCTCGTCGCCGAACGCTACCTGCTCGTGCCATCCCTCGGCTTCGCGCTCGCGGTTGCGGTCGGCATCTCGCGCATCCCGATCGCACGCGCGCGCTATGCGCTCGTCGCCGCCATCGTGATCGCTTGCTCGCTGCGCACGCTGATCGCGCGCGAGATGTGGCGCGATAGCGAAACGCTGTGGCAGAACGCTGTCGCGGTCAACCCCGCCGATGGCGGCGCCTGGAGCATGTACGGTGAAGTCCTCATGGCCGATGGCAAGCCCGAGCGCGCGCAGCTCGTCGTCGACGAGGGGCTGCGCCACTCGCAGCATCCGCGGCTGCTCCAGCGCAAGGCGCTATTCCTCGTCGGCACCGACCGCGCTGCCGCGATCTCGCTGCTTCGCCGTGCCGCCGACGCCGGCGAGTACCGCGCGATGACAAACCTCGCGCTCCTGCTTCACGACGACGGCAAGACCGACGAAGCGCTCGACTGGGCGCGCCGCGCCGTCGCGAAGGCACCGCTGTACGCCGCGGGTCAGCGCGCAGTCGGCAAGATCGCGCTCGCCACCGGCCGCGCCGCAGAGGCACTACCCGCGTTCGAGCATGCCTATGCACTCGAGCCGAAGAATCTCGCAAATCGCTTCAACCTCGCGCTCGCGCTGCTTGCACTCGATCGCCGCGCCGAGGCGCGCGCGCACCTCGAAGCCTGTCTCGCGGATCCAGAGCTCGGCCCGCGCGCTCGCTCGCTACTGTGAGATACTGGTTTGGTGCGGGCGTTTTTGGTGATCGCACTGACGGCGTGCGTCGGCTCGAAGTCGGTGTCTTGCCCCGACGGCATTCACACGTGCCCCGAGGGCACCGTCTGCGCGACCGTCAGCAGCAAGAACTACTGCGTGTACGCCGACCAGCTCGGCTGTACCGATGGCGCGTGCAGCACGCAGCACGTCGCCGATGGCGCATGCCACGAAGGCGTGTGCCTGCCGATCGCATGCGGCAATGCACTGCTCGATCCCGGCGAGGTCTGCGACGACGGCAACACGCTCGCGCAAGACGGCTGTTCGAGCAGCTGCGCATCGACGGAGATCTGCGGCAACGCGACGATCGACACCACGCTTGGCGAGGAATGCGACGACGGCGTCGCCGGCAAGTCGTACGACGGCTGCTCGTCGACGTGTCGACTCGAGGTGCTGTCGTGGCGCGAGGTGACGGCGAACACGATCCCCCCGCGCTCGCAGACGGCGATGGTGTTCGATACCGCGCGCAAACGAATCGTCTTGTTTGGCGGCGCCGGCGGAGCCGACCTGCTCGGCGATACGTGGGAGTGGGACGGCAACCGTTGGATCCTTCGCACGCCCGCGAGCGCACCGAAGGCGCGCGCCGGGCACATGCTCGCGTACGATCCGGTGCGTCAGCGCGTCGTGCTTTTCGGCGGCTTCGATAACACCACCGCGTTTCTCGACGACACGTGGGAGTGGGACGGGCTCACCTGGATGCAGATCCAACCGCCGACGTCGCCGCAGCGTCGCTGATACGTGGGAGTGGGACGGCTCGACGTGGACGCAGACGAGCGTCGGCGGCGGCGTCACCGAACCAGTCGGCGGCGCGAACAACGCGCTCGGCTACGATGCGGCGCGCAGTGGATCCAGCGAAGCGGCTCTACATGGCCGGTCGCAGCACGCTTACGAACGAGTTCGAGCTGTGGGCGTACGATTCTTCGCTCGTGACGTGGCTCCAAGTCCAACCGCCGATCGAGCCGCCCGATCGCGGGCAGTTCTCGTTCGCGCCCGGCGACGACACCGGCTCTCCGAAGCTTGTCATGTTCGGCGCGGCGACCAATTGCGACCCGTCGAACGATCCATTTTGGCTGCTCGACGATACGGGCTGGAGCGTCGTGTCCGTCGGCGGCGTTCCACCATCGCCGCGCGCGCAGTCGGCCGTCGCGTACGACTCCGCACGCGATCGCTTCGTGATCTTCGGCGGCATGGCCGATCCGGGGTGCCTGTATAACGATCCGATGAGCCCGTTTGCCGACACGATCGAGCTCGGCGACGGCACGTGGAGCTATCCTGCGCCATCGCCATCGCCACGGCCGCGCGCAGCGCACGCGATGGTCTTCGACGAGAAGGCGGCCGTCACGGTCTTGTTCGGCGGCCACCCAAACGGCATCGACGAGCTCGGCGATACGTGGCTGTGGAACGGCACCACGTGGATCGACGTCACCCCCGCGACATCGCCGGCGGGTCGCCACTTCGCGTCGCTCGCGTACGATGTCGCGCGCGGCAAAGTCGTGTTGTTCGGCGGCAAGGCGGGCACGACGATCTTCGGCGACACGTGGGAGTGGGATTCGTCGACGAGGACGTGGACGCAGGTGCTCGCGACATCGGCTGTCGGCACGCGCTACGCTGCCGGCATGACCTACGACAGCGATCGCGAGCGCATCGTGCTGACCGGCGGCTTTGGCGCAGGCAGCCCGCTCGACGTGTGGGAATGGGACGGCGCGACGTGGACGACGCGCCAGCCGGAGCAATCCGCCGGCATTCGCGAGGCGATCGTCTACGATCGACTTCGTCATCGCATCGTCACGTTCGGCGGCCGTGGCACCACGCTCGCGCAGAACGACACGTGGGCGCTCGCATATCGCTCGCTCGCTACGCCGGAGCGCTGTCTGCTCGCGGGCGCCGATGAAGACGGCGACGGGCTCGCCGGGTGCGAAGATCCCGATTGTTGGGGCCGCTGCTCGCCGCTGTGCCCGCCGGCGACATCATGCTCGCCGCGCTGCGGAGACGCGACGTGCGATCCGCTCGAGGATCGCCTGATCTGCCCACAAGACTGTCATTGACGCTTGCAGATCGCGACGAGGAATCCCGCGTGATCGCGCGCGCCCGGGAGATCCGCGAGGCGATGTTCCGCCCAGCGCACCGCCGAGCCGAGTAGCGGGATGCGCAGCACACCGGCGACCGGCGTGATCACGCGAATGCCGCGCGTCGCGACCCACTCGAGCTCGGCCGGTAAGTAGCTCTTGATCGCGCGCGCGTCGTCGTAGCGCGTGTACACGTGCTCGTCGTGCGTTGTCGCCGACACCTTCGTCGGCGGCTTGAGCGCTTTGACGAGCCGGCGCAGCGAGCGCGCGTTGTAGAACTCCGCGAGCACGTAGCCGCCCGGCCTTACGACGCGCGCCATCTCGCGCATCGCGCCCTGGATATCGGGAATGTGCGCGAGCACCTTGAACGAATACGCGATGTCGACCGACGCGGTCGCGATCGGTAGCTCGGTCGCCGATGCCTGCGCGACCGCAAGCCCGCGCGCGGCGGCCTTCGCGAGCATCCCGCCCGAGAGATCGATGCCGCGCGCATCGGCGGCAAACTGCGCGACGCGCTCGAGGATGAGTCCCGTGCCGCAGCCGACCTCGAGCACGGACTTGTTCGCCGCGTAGCGCTGCACGATCTCGACCTCGAGATCATCGAGCATGCGGTGATAGGGCAGGTGCCGCTCGCGCTCGTACCAGCCCGCAAAGTCGTCGTAGTAGCTGCGATTGTCCAACCGGGACATCTAACTACAGTTTCGCGAGCAGCTCTTTCTTCTTCGCCTCGAACTCGGCATCGGTGAGCACGCCGGCGGCCTTGAGCTCGCCGAGCTGCTTGAGCATCGCCATGATCTGGTCTTTGCTCTCGCCCTTCTGCTGCGCCGATGCGCCGCCGCCCATCATGTTCGACATCTGGTTCGCCATCGCGAAGCCCATGCCGATGCCCGCGCCCTCGAGGCCGGTGCCGGCGCCGCCGCCCTTCTTCATGCCTTCCGCGGCACCCATCATCATCTCGGCCTGCGCGAGCTGTTGATAGCCCGCCATGCCGCCGCTTGCGTTGACGTAGGCCATGCGCTCGACGAGCTTATCGAGGCGCTCCTTATCGGCCTGGTCCATCGAGATCGTGAAATCGCCGAAGCGGATGATCTCCACGCCGTACGGCTCGATGTTCTTGCGCACGTTCGTGAGCGTCGACTGTTCGATCTCGTCGGTGTACGCGCCGCTCGTCACCTTCATCATCGGCCAGTCCTGCTTGACGATGAGCTCGGCGATGCCGTCCTTCATCGTCTTTTGGACCTGGCTCTTGAACCAACCGACCGCGAGGTCGTTCGTCGTCGCGCGCTGACCGACGAGGCCGATCACGAACTTCGTCGGATCGATCACGCGCGCCGAGAACTCGCCGTAGACCATCAGCCGCACGCGCAGCTTCGTCTGCGGATCCATCACGTCGCCGATCGAGGTGCCGAACTTGATCGACGGCATCTCGCGCGTGTTGACGAAGAACACTTCACAGATGAAGACGTTCCCGCCGGTGAACTTATCGATCAGCTGGCCGAGGAACGGGATGTTCGTGGCATCGAGGGTGTGGCGGCCGGCCGAGAAGCTGCCGACGTACTTGCCATCTTTGAAGAACAGCGCGACTTCGTCGGAATCGACGGTCAGCTGCGCCTTCATCGGGATCGTCTGGTCGGGATGCTTGTAGACCCAGAAATCCTTTGCCGAGTCGGGGCGCGCGATCGCGAGCTCTCCGACTCCACCCTTGATGAACGAAATGATTCCCATTGCTAGCTCCTGCGCAGAACCTAGCACACAGGCTAACCACGAACGGCGCGAACCGAAGGGCTATTGGATGATCGGGCCCGAGCAGTCCTGGACGAGCGTCGGGTCGAACGCGATCGACCACTTGAAGATGTAGCCGTTGTCGATGCCCCACAGATCCGTCACGACGATTTCCCAGTCGCCGTTGAGGTCGGCGCCCATCAGCGTCGACCACGGCGTCGATGCCGCGTAGTCGCCGGGCGGCAGCTCTTCGTGCGAGATGGTATCGCAGCCCGTCACCATCGTCATCGCGCCGCCGCCGTCGGCGAAGCCGAGCATCGTCTGCGTGGACGTTGGCTTCCAGCAATACTGCGCGCCGGTGCCGGGCACGGGATTCGCGTCGCTGTCGCAATCGTTCGCGCCGCCGAGATAAATCTCACCGCCGGTGCGACCGAGGAACTTGTGGAGCTGGACCTCTTGGCCCGACGGTGCGCGAAGCGAGATTTCCATGTCGCGCAGCCACGAGTGCTCGATCTCGACGCAGACCGAATCGATGTTACTGACTGCCTGGAACGTGAGGCCTGCCGGAAATCCGTCGAAGTGAAGCTTCGAGTTGTACGAACCGTGGCACTCGCTCTCGACGCAGTTCGGCGTGCCGCCGGCGCACTGCGCGTTCGTCGAGCATGCCGCGCCGCTGCTCACGCCATCGGGAAGCGCGAGCGGCTGGCTGAGCGGGTGCTGCACCATGCCGCACACGGGGCAGCCACCGATGCCCGAGCAATCGGGGTCGCCACAGTCGACGTAGCCATCGCAGTCGTTATCGGCGCCGTCGCCGCAGTTCGCGCTCTCGGGCGTCTGCGGGCAGACGTACGCGTCGGTGTTCGTATCGTCGTCGCCTGACGGTCTGCGGCCCGAGGGTCCACACGCGACGAGCACCACTACCGAAAATACGACTAGGCCTTTGAACATCGGATCCCTCCAGGCGATGAGGTGGGGAACATACATGCGGCCGGGGCCCTGGGATCAAGCGAAAACGGCCTGGGGATGGGGCAGCCACCTGCAAACGACACTAGGCAGCGTTAATGTCCGCGCGTGAGGCCAGCGCGACTTATCGCCGTGTTGATCGCGCTTAACGTGGCGCTGATTGCAATCGGCATCGTCGTCATCGGCCACCCGGCGAAGGGCAAGGGCACGGGCAAGCGCGTCGGGATCGTCTTTGACATCGGCGGGAAGAACGACAAATCGTTCAACGAGGCGGCGTATCGCGGCCTCGAGCGCGCCCGCGCCGAGCTCGGCGTGCAGACCGAATACATCGAGCCGAGCGAGGGTGCAGATCGCGAGAGCGCGCTGCGCTCGCTCGCGGCGCAGAAGTACGATCTGGTGATCGGCGTCGGGTTCATCTTCGGGCCCGACCTCGAGCGGCTCGCGGCGCAGTTTCCGAACGTGCGATTTGCCGGGATCGATTATTCGCCGTCGCCCGGCGTCGGTGACATCGCGAACCTCGCGGGCCTTCGGTTTCGCGAACACGAAGGCAGCTTCCTCGTCGGCGCGATCGCCGGCTTGCTGACGAAGACGAAGATCGTCGGCTTCGTCGGCGGAATGAAAATTCCATTAATCCGCAAGTTCGAAGCGGGCTACATCGCGGGCGTCAAGCACGTGTGCCCGAGCTGCGAAGTGAAGAGCGCGTACGCGGGCACCGAGCCGAAGGCGTTTGCGGATCCGCCGCTCGGGCAGGAGCTCGCGGCGGCGCAATACGGGCAGGGCGCCGATATCATCTTTCACGCGGCCGGCAAGACAGGCGACGGCGTGTTCGCGGCCGCGAAGCAGCGCAAGGCGCGCGCGATCGGAGTCGATTCGGATCAGTTCGAAGCGGCGCCGTGCTGCATCGTGACGAGCATGGTCAAGCGCGTCGACATCGCGGTCATCGATGCGATCAAGGAAGTGATCGATGGCAAGTTTCGCGGCGGCCTGCACGAGCTCGGGCTCGCCGAGAACGGCGTGACGTTCGTCGCCGACGAGCGCAATCAGCATCTGCTGCCGATCGATGTCGTGCAGCGCGTGAAGGCACTCCGCGAAGACATCATCGCGGGCAAGATCAAGGTACCGGATCGATGATCTCCGCAGAGCTCGATAAGCGCTACGGCGTGCGCGAGGTGCTGCGCAAGGCGCAGATCGCGGTCAAGCCCGGCAGCGTGCACGCGCTCGTCGGAGAAAACGGCGCGGGCAAGAGCACGCTCGTCAAGATCCTCGCCGGCGTGATCAAAGGAGATGGCGGCACGCTTCGCGTCGATGGCAGCGAGCGCTCCGTCGCATCGTGGAACCGCGCGGCGGCGCGCGCCGCAGGCATCGGCATCGTGCAGCAGCACGGTGCGTTTGCAGGCACGCTCAGCGTCGTCGAAAATGCGGTGCTCGGTGTCGAGCCGCGGCGCGGGCCCGTGCTCGAGCTCGGCGACACCGCGGCAAAGCTCGCGGAGCTCGGCCGTCGCATCGGCTTACCGATCGATCCGCTCGCTCGCACCGACGAGCTCTCGCTCGGCGCTGCGCAGCGCGCCGAGATCGTCGCGGCGCTGCATCATGGTGCGAAGCTGCTCATGCTCGACGAGCCGACCGCAGTGCTCGCGCCCGTCGAAGTCGAGGGACTGCTCAAAACGCTGCGCACGCTCGCGAGCGAAGGCACGACGATCGTGATCGTCACGCACAAGCTCGACGAAGTGCGGGCGGTCGCCGATGAAGTCACCGTGCTGCGCGCCGGCGAAACCGTCGCGACGTTTGCATCTGCGCGCGATGTCGGCGCGATCGCGCGCGCGATGGTCGGCGGCAACGTGCCGACGGCGGCGCAGGCACCCCGGCTTCGCGATGATGCGGCACCGTGTCTCGCGCTCGAGCGCGTTGGCGTTGGCGGCGCGCTGCACGATATCGAGCTCTCCGTGCGCGCGGGCGAGCTCGTCGGAATCGCCGGCGTCGATGGCAATGGCCAGCGCGAGCTCGCGCTCGCGATCGCGGGCCTCGTGCCGCACGGCGGCCGCGTGCGCATCGGAGAGCACGATGTCTCGCGCGCCTCGGCGCGGGCGCGTCTCGCGTGCGGGCTCGCGCACATTCCCGAGGATCGCCACCACGGTGGGCTCGTGCTCGACGCGACGGTCGCCGATAACATCGTGCTCGGCCGCACCGACGTCACGGGCCGGTTTCGCATCGATCGCGGGCGCGTCGCGAAGTTCGCCGGCACGCAGGTCGAGCGGCTCGATATTCGCCCGCCGGAGCCGAGCGCGATCGTGCGCGCGCTGTCGGGCGGCAATCAGCAAAAGGTCGTGATCGCGCGCGAGCTGTCGCGGCCGGCGCTCAAGGCGGTGATCGCCTCGCAGCCGACACGCGGCGTCGATCTCGGCGCCGTCGCGCGCATTCACGAGCAGCTCGTGCAGGTCGCGAAGGCTGGTGCCGGCGTGCTCGTGATCTCCGCGGACCTCGACGAGCTCCTCGCGCTGTGCCATCGCATCGTCGTGCTGCTGCGCGGCCGCACCGTCGGCGAGCGCACCGCCGGCGCAGATGGCTGGGACGAGCAAGCGCGGGCCGCGCTCGGCGCGATGATGACAGGAGCGCAAGCAGCGTGAACCGGCACTGGGAAGTGTTGTTCGATTTCGCGCGCCGGCCCTCGAGCGGCACGAAGCGCGAAGTGCAGGCCGCGCTGATCGCGCTGTTGCTCTCGCTCGCGTTTGGCAGCGCGCTGATGCTCGTCGTCGGCAAATCGCCCGCGACGGTGTGGTGGGCGATGCTGTCGCGCACCGCGACGACGCCATACGTGCTCGGACAAGTGCTGTACAAGGCGACGGCGCTCGTGCTGACCGGCCTCGCCGTGTCGGTCGCACTCGACGCGGGCCTGTTCAACATCGGCGGCGAAGCGCAGCTCACGGCGGGCGTGCTCGCGTGCTCGGTGGTCGGCGCTGCATTGCCTGCATCGACGCCAGCGATCGTCGCGCTGCCGATCTGCGTGCTTGCCGCAGCCGCCGGCGGCGCAGCGATCGGCGCCGCGATCGGAATCTTGCGCGTCACGCGCCAGGCGCACGAGGTGATCACGTCGATCATGCTCAACGCGATCGTCGCGGGCATGACGCTATGGATCGGCAACACGGTGCTCTTCCAAGGTGGCACGACGCGCGGTCCCGCGATCGCGCCCGGCGCCGAGCTGTCGCTGCTCGGCCTCGGCGGCAGTCCTGCGAACGCCGCCGTGCTGCTCGCGCTCGCGATCGTGATCGTCGTCTGGTGGTTGCGTGCGCGCACGACGTGGGGCCAAGCCTGGCTCGCGGTCGGGCGCGATGTCGATGCGGCGCGCTCGGTAGGCATCTCCGTCGGCCGCATCCAGATCCTCGTGATGACCGCCAGTGGCGCGCTCGCCGGTCTCGCGGCGACGTCGTTCGTGCTCGGCCACAAACACGCGTTCGAAGAAGGCCTCGGCCGCGGCATGGGCTTTCTCGGCATCGCCGCGGCGCTGCTCGGTCGCGCACATCCGATCGGCGTCGGCATCGCATCGCTCGTGCTCGCGTTCTTGTCGACCGGCGGCCTCGCGGTCTCCGATCTGATCCCAAAAGAGCTGACCGAGATGCTGCAGGGCATCGTCGTGCTCGCGATCGCGACCGCTGCGCCGTGGGTCGAGCGCAACAGCGAAGGAGCGCCCGCGTGATCGACACGCTGCTCTCACTCGCGTTCCTCGCGCAGGTGCTGCGCATCGCGGTGCCGTATGCATTCGCGGCGCTCGGCGGCTCGATCACCGAACGCTCCGGCATCATCGATCTCGCGATCGAAGCGAAGCTGCTATTCGGCGCGTTCGCGGCCGCCGCCGTCGGTCACGGCACGGGCTCGGCGGTTGCGGGCATCGCAGCCGGCATGCTCGCCGGCATGGCAGTCGCCGCGCTTCAGGTCCTCTGCTCGGTCTGGCTCGGCGCCAATCAAGTGATCGTCGGCATCGCGCTCAATTTGCTCGCACTCGGCGGCACGCGCTTTCTGCTCCAGCTCATCTTCCACGAAGGCGCGAACTCGCCGCCGGCGCCGTCGTATGGCGATGCGGTGCTCGGCAACCCGCTCATCTGGGGTGCCGTGCTCGCATCGCTGCTGATTCCGCTCGCCGTCATGCGCACGCGATGGGGCCTGCGCCTGCGCGCGGCCGGCGATCGTCCCGATGCGCTGCTCGCCGTCGGTGTAGCGCCCGGTCGCGCGCGCATGCATGCCGCGCTCGTCGGTGGCCTGCTCTCCGGCGCGGGCGGCGCGCAGCTGTCGCTCGTTGTCGGCGGCTTCTCGGCCGACATGTCGAGCGGCCGCGGCTACATCGCGCTGACGATGGTGATCCTCTCAGGGTGGCGCCCGGCGCTCGCCGTGGTCGGCTGTCTCGTCGTCGCGCTCTCCGAAGCGATTCGCATCCAACTCGCCGGCGCGTGGATTCCACACGAGCTCGCACCGCAGCTTCCATTCATGCTCACGCTCGTCGTGCTCATGATCGCCGGCGGCAAGGGTCGTCAACCGCCGGCCGCGCTCGGAAAATGAGATAGTGGAAGCATGGACCGGAACAAGACGGTGTTTCATGACATCCAACGGTCTGCCGCCGAGATCGTTCGCGTCCAGACCGAGTCCAGCGTCTACCTCGTCGCGTTCCATAACGAGCGCGGCCGCCGATTCGTCGTCGTGCGCGGCGAGTCCGGCACGGATCGCGAAAACGTCGTCGTGCGCGACAGCGATCCGCGCATCGGCGATCGCGCGATGTTCGAAGTGCCGATCGAAGAGTGGCCGGGGCAGGTGATGGAGGTCGCGACGATGCGGACGAGCCCGATCATCTCCGTTTCGCGTGAAGCAGATCCGACAGGCACGTCGTATCCCGACAAAGTGTTCGTCAAGATCGAGCCGCCGCCCGGCTTGCCCGGCGCCCCGCGCATCGTCGGCGGCGTCGCGAAGGGGACGCAAGTCGGCGCCGCGCAGCCACAGCACATCGCGCAAAAGGTCGTCGTCGGCGATTCGAGCTTGCCGTATCCCGAGCGTCACGTGCGCTACGCCGAGGACGTCGTCGCATTTCTGCGCTCGATCCATCGTCGCGACAACATCGCGCAGGACACAACGCCGGCGCAGCGCGAGCGCCTCATCAGTGCGCTCGAAGATGCGCAAGATCTGATCAATCTCGTCCTTCGGCGCGCGAAGCGCTGACTACATCTGATCGGGCGCGGCGATGCCGAGCAGCGAGAGGCCCTCGCGCAGCGTCGCTTGCACCGCGGCGACAAGCGCGAGGCGCGCGCGCCGCGTGTCACGATCCTCGACGATCACGCGCAGCGACGGCTCGGCATTGCCCATCGTCCACCACCGCGAGAACTCCGCCGACAGATCGAGCAGGTAATGACAGATGATGTGCGGCTCGCTGTTATCGACGGCACGCACGACGATCTCGGGGAAGTCGATCAGCTTGCGCGCGACGGCCCACTCCGCATCGTGCGTGAGCTTGCTGAAGTCCACGCCATCGACACTCCTGATCTGTTCGCCCGCTTTGCGCTGCACCGATGCGCAGCGCGCGTGCTGCATCTGTAGATACGGACCGGAGTCGCCGTCGAGCGAGACCGCTTGCTCGAGATCGAACTCGATGTCTTTGTCGCGCTGCGGAGCGAGGTTCGCGAAGATCACGGCGCCGATGCCGACCTCGCGCGCGACTTTGTCGGCATCGGGCAGCGTCGGGTTGACGCTCGCGATGATCTTCTTCACCTCGTCTTCGGCGATCGCGAAGACCTCGCGCATCATGATCACGTTGCCCAGCCGCGTCGCCCCCCTCCTGCCGCCAACCTTCACGAGGCCATATGGAACGTGCTGACAGCGCGTGGCCCAGTCGTGGCCCATCTTCGCGAGCAGCTTGAACAGCATGCGGAAGTGCGTCGCTTGCCCGCGGTCGACGATGTAAAGAGACCGATCGAACCGATACGTATTCCAGCGATACAGCGCAGCTGCGAGGTCTCGCGTTGCGTAGAGCGTGGTTCCGTCCTGCTTGATCAGGATGATCGGATTCTTCTCGCCATCGAGCCAGACAACGCGCGCACCCTCGCTTTCGACGAGCATTCCATTGCCGCGCAACTCGTCGAGGATCTTCTCGCTCTCGCGCCAGAAGAAACTCTCGCCGTTGAGATCGTCGTACTTGATATCGAGGATCTTGTAGATGTCTCCGAACTCCGCCCACGACACGTCGCGAAAGCGCTGCCACAGCGCGGTCGCGTGGGGATCACCCTGCTCGAGCTTTTGCAGCCATTCGCGGCCGCGCGCATCGCGAGCGTCGCCGGGGTACTTCTTGCTGAAGTCCACATAGAGCTTGTTCAGAAGCTCGACCGTAATCGGCTCGGGATTGCCCGCATCACTATAGGCGGCGAGCACTACGCCGTGCGTCGTGCCCCAGTCGCCGAGGAAATTGATCCCGACAACGCGGTAGCCGAGCGCGCGATACCCCTGCGCGAGCGCGTGCCCGATCGTCGTGCCGCGAATGTGGTGATACGCGAGGTGCTTCGAAATATTCGGCGAGCCGTAATCGATGCAGATCGTCTTGCCCTCGCCGAGCGTGCGCGGCAGCAGCGTGCCTGCGAGCGTGGTCTCGACCAGCCAGCGAAACGTGGCGGCGCGGTTCGCGCGAAAATTTACGAACGGCCCGGCCGCGGTCGCGCTCGCCAGCAGGTCATCGGGCGTGAACGCGGCGGCGATCTGCTGCGCGATTTGCGCGGGAGCGGCCTTCTTCACCTTTGCGATCGCGAAACAGCCGACCGCGAAGTCACCGAGCTCGGCACGCGGCGGCGCCTCGACCTTTAGATCGTCGGCGGGCACTTGCGCGCTGGCAGCGACGATGTTCGCCGCCCTCACGTGCAATGGCGTGTGATGACTCGGCATGGGCCGCGCAAGCTAGCACGGAAAAAGCTCTACGGATTCTAGGCAGTTGGTTTGACGGGGGAAAGACGACCGGGTTACTGTCGAAGCCGAGCTTTTGGGAGGACCCAAGTGAGCAAGATCGTTTTGTGCGTCGATGACAGCGCGACGATGCAGCAGGTCGCGGACATCACATTCCGCGGCACCGAGTTTCAGTACGTGGGCGCGCGCAGTGTCGACGAGGCCCTGCAGAAGGCGAAGCAGCAGAAACCCGCCGTGGTTCTTGCTGACTCGGCGATGCCGGGCAAGACGGGTTACGACTTGTGCCTCGCGCTCAAGTCCGACGCGAACACCGCTGATGTTCCCGTCGTGATCCTGGTCGGCAATGGCTCGCCGTATGACACGGCGAAAGGCACACAGGTCGGCGCCGACGCGAACCTGCCCAAGCCTTGGGACACGCAGACGATGCTCGAGAAAGTGAGCGAGATCGTCAGCAAGGGTGGCATCGCGAAACCCGGTCAAGCCGCCGCAGGCGCACCGGCCGCGAAGCAACCGCAAGTGTCTCCCGCGGCCGCGGCCGCCGCCGCAGCTGCTGCAGCTGCCGGCGCGAACATGCCGCCACGCTCGGCAACGATCATGGGAATGCCCACGATCAAGATGCCGGCGGGCACCGCACCCGCACCCGCTGGCACGCCACCGCCCGCAAAGACGACCGCGATGGCAGTTCCTCCGATGGCACCGCAATCCGCAGCGACCTCGCCCGGCGCGGCGCCGACGCTCCGTCCACCTGCAACGCCAGCTTCGTCTGGAAACATTTCCGCTCCCCCCACACCGGCGGCCTTCAGTGGCGGCCCAGGAATTGGTGGCATGAATCGCAGTCCCATGGTCTCCGGTAATCCGACGAAACGATCGGCCCTCGTCGAGCGCACGCTCGCAAAGATGGCGGCGCGGCTTGCCGAGACCGCTGGTCTCGAGCCCGGCTCTCCAGAGCTGCTCGCGCTGCTCAAGCTCTCGACGGAAGTCGTCGAGCGCATCGTGTGGGAAGTCGTGCCTGATCTCGCCGAACAGATCATTCGCGAGAATCTGAACGAGCTCGCTGCTAGTCGTCGCTCGTAGCAGTGAGCTTAAAAACAGATCTGTAATCGGTCGCTCCCGGCCGCGTTCTGTATTTCAGACGCGTTAGGCCGCGTGGATTCCGTGTGCTCTCCGTACGCACCTCGCGTCGCGTTGCGGACCCGGTCTACCATGGAGCGCCGTTTCAAATTTAAGGGGAGAAACAAGAACATGGCTAATCGTTACCTATGGACGTCGGTGCTCGCGTTTGCCTTATCTGCCTGTGCCGTTCGAACCAAGAGCACGACCACATCCGCTCCGCCACCACCGCCGCCAGCCGCGGAGCCAGCCGAGCCGCCGCCGCCGGCGCAGGAGGCAGCCGCACCGCCGCCGGGCCAAGTACGCGCGGCCGAAGTCCATGAGCGTAACGAGGAGCGCAAGGATGCAAAGGACGCCGCGAAGGCGGAGAAGAAGGCCGACAAGAAGCAGATGGAAGCCGACAAGGCGCAAGTGAAGGCCGACAAGGCGCAGGTCAAAGCGGATCAGGCCGCGGTAAGCGGCGATCCGAAGGCCGACAAGAAACAAACGAAGGCCGACAAGAAGCAGCTCGACGCTGACAAGAAGCAGGTCGAAGCCGACAAGGCCGCCGCGAAAGCCAAGTAGCTCAACTAACCACTGGGGGAAATCATCATGCGTAAGATCATCTACATTGCTGCCCTAACGTTCTCGCTGTCGGGTTGCTTCATCTTCGGCAGCAGCAGGACGAAGACATCGCAGCCGGCGACTGCGCAAGAAGAGCCGAAGAATCACGGCCAGGAGCGCGCCGCGGAAGTCCACGAGCGCAACGAAGAGCGCAAGGATGCAAAGGACGCCGCGAAGGAAGAGAAGAAGGACCAGAAGAAGTAGTTTCTCGTTTGCGAGATCACGAGGGCCCGGGCACTGTTGCCTGGGCCTTCGTCGTTTCAAGGACCTGAAAGCATGCGCTTTGCGTGCTAGCGTCCGGCGGCCATGACCACGTCGTCGGCGCTCCCGAAGCAGTACGACCCATCCGAAGTCGAGCCACGCTGGCTCAGCTTCTGGCTCGAGAACGGTTTCTTTCACGCCGATGAGGCGAGCCCGACGGTTCCGTATTCGATCACGCTGCCGCCGCCAAACGTCACGGGCTCGCTGCACATTGGCCACGCGCTCGGCTCGACGATGCAGGACATCCTGATTCGCTGGAAGCGGATGGCGGGGTTTAACGCGATGTGGATGCCCGGCATCGACCACGCATCGATCGCGGTGCACGTGCTGCTCGAAAAAGATCTCAAGCGCCGCGAGAACAAGACGCGCTTCGAGCTCGGCCGCGACGACTTCATGAAGCGCGCGTGGGCGTGGAAAGAGCGCAGCGGCAATCGCATCAGCGAGCAGGAGAAGCTGATGGGCTTCTCGCTCGACTGGGCGCGCGAGCGCTTCACGATGGACGAGAAGTCCAACCGCGCCGTTCGCGAAGCGTTCGTGCGGCTTTACGAAGAGGGGCTGATCTTCCGCGCGAAGCGGATGATCAACTGGGACCCGGCGAGCGAGACCGTCGTGTCCGATCTCGAGGTCGATACCGTCGAGGAAGACGGGCACCTCTGGGAGATCAAGTATCCGATCGTCGGCGGTGGCGGCGAGATCGTCGTCGCGACGACGCGCCCCGAGACGATGCTCGGCGACACCGCCGTTGCGGTGCATGGGAGCGACGAGCGCTACAAGCATCTCCACGGCAAGCAAGTCGAGCTGCCGCTCACGGGCCGCACGATTCCAGTCGTCGCGTTCGATCTCGTGCGCGATGGCAAGCCGTGGCCGGATCCGGCGTTTGGTTCCGGCGCCGTGAAGATCACGCCGGCTCACGATCCGAACGACTACGAGGCAAGCCAGATCGCCGACCTGCCGATCCTCCAAGTGATCGATGCGCGCGGCAAGATGTGCGCGCCGGCGCCGGCGAAGTACGTCGGAATGTCCGTCGACGACGCGCGCAAGGCCGTCGTCGCCGACCTCGAGGCCGGCGGTTTCCTCGGCGCGATCAAGCCGTACAAAGTGCCGCGCGGTCGAAGCCAGCGCTCGGGCGCGGTGATCGAGCCGATGCTGATGGATCAGTGGTGGGTCAAGGCGGCACCGCTCGCGGAGAAAGCGGCGGCGGCCGTCGAGCAAGGCAAGACGAAGTTCGTCCCCGAGCTATGGACGAAGACGTACATGCACTGGATGACGAACATCAAAGACTGGTGCATCTCGCGCCAGCTGTGGTGGGGCCATCGCATTCCGGCGTGGTACTGCGCGAAGTGCGAGCACATCACGGTCGCGCGCGAAGATGTCACCGCGTGCGCCAAGTGCGGCGCGAGCGAGGTGCGTCAGGACGACGACATCCTCGACACGTGGTTCTCGTCGGGGCTGTGGCCGTTCTCGACGCTCGGTTGGCCCGACAAGACGCGCGAGCTGTCGACGTTCTATCCGAACAACGTGCTCGTCACCGGGCCCGACATCATCTTCTTCTGGGTCGCCCGCATGATGATGATGGGCCTCCATTTCATGGGCAAGGTGCCGTTTCGCACCGTGTACCTGACATCGATCGTCACCGATGAAAACGGCGACAAGATGTCGAAGACGCGCGGCAACGTGATCGATCCGCTCGATGTCGTGCACGGCGCGAGCCTCGATGTGTTGCTCCGGCGCGTCGACGAGGAGAAGCCACCCGATCCCGACAAGGTGAAGGCGGCCGTGAAGAAGAACTTCGGCAAGGGCATCCCGGCGATGGGCGCCGATGCGCTGCGCTTCGCGCTCGCCGCGCTCAACACAGGTAGCTCGCGGATCAAGCTGTCGATCGATCGCGTCGAGACGTATCGCAACTTCATCAACAAGCTGTGGAACGCGTCGCGCTTCGCGCTGATGAACCTCGATGGCTACGACGCCGAGCGCTTCGAAGCGCAGCTCGGCACGCCGCAGGGGCGCGCGCAGCTCGGCATGCCGGAGCGCTGGATCCTGTCGCGTCTGCAGGCGACGGCAGCCGCCGTCGACTCCGCGCTCGAGGCGTATCGGTTCTCCGATGCAGCAAGCGCGATCTATCACTTCGTGTGGGACGAGCTTTGCGATTGGTACATCGAGCTCGCGAAGCCGCACCTTCATAAGGGTGCCGAGCTACAGCAAGACTCCACGCGTGCGGCGCGGCGCCATGTCGTGCAAGGCGTGCTCGCAACGACGCTCGAGTGGACGATGCGGCTGTTCCACCCGTTCGCGCCGTTTGTCACCGAGGAGATCTGGCAGAAGCTGCCGAAGCCGCCACAGCTGCCGGGCTCGCTGATGATCACGGTGTTCCCGCGCGCGGAGCAGCTGTGGATCGATCCGACGTCGGAGGCCGAGATGGCGCTCGTGCAAGAGGTCGTGACGACCGCGCGCATGCTGCGCCAGACGTACAACATCAAGCCGTCGGAGACGGTCGCGGTCGAGCTCCGCGTCTCCGGCGATGCGCCGCGGACGATCCTCGAGAAGTACAAGGACCTCGTCGATGGCCGCGCGAAGGTGACGACGACGATCACGTCCGGCGGCGAGTCGCTGCAGGGCGCCGCGAAGGCATTCGTCGGTACCGACGTGCAGGTGCTGATGCCGCTCGGCGGCCTCATCGACGTGCCGACCGAGAAGGCGCGCATCCAGAAGGAGATCGCGAAGAGCCAAAAAGAGATCGGTGCCCTCGACAAGAAGCTCGCGAATGCCGACTTTGTCGCGCGCGCACCCGAAGATGTCGTCGCCGAGATTCGCCAGCGCCGCACCGACGAGCAGTCGCGTATGAAAGTGCTTACCGAAGCGATCGAGACCCTCGGAGTGGTCAAATGACGCCGCTGTCTCGCGCGCGCGCCGCGCTACTTGTCGTCGATATTCAGGAGCGCCTCGCGGCCGCAATGTCGGAAGAGGTGCTCGGCCGCGTCGTTCGCAACACGGCGGTGCTGATC
>Ga0070698_100000427_pt1 | contig 44952 bp, 32 predicted proteins | sample KBSK1502metaG_FD_65477 | JGI IMG/M metagenome (GOLD analysis project Ga0070698, IMG submission 65477) | Corn, switchgrass and miscanthus rhizosphere microbial communities from Kellogg Biological Station, Michigan, USA - KBS K1-50-2 metaG | ecosystem: Host-associated > Plants > Roots >...
GCGCTGACAGCGTACGCGCGTTCAGAAGACCGTGCAAAGGCATTGCAGAGCGGTTTCGAAATCCACCTGGCCAAGCCGATCGACCCTACTGAACTGATCTCCGCGGTCCAAGCGCTGGCACGACGACGCCACGTCCCGACTGACTCGAAGTAACAACCTCTAAGAGCCTCGCGACACTGGGAGCTCACCGAGGAGCTGCGATCCCAACGGCCCTTCTAGATCTCCCCGAGCGATTTCCTCTCGGGTCTCGTCCGCAAATAGGTTGTGATCACCTGGCTGAGGTGTGGCTTGCCTGGCTCTTCGGGCCGCATCTCACCTGCCGCCGCCTCGTGAGCAAGCCTCACGAACAGCGGCCCTATTTCGACCAGGCGCGCGGGTCCCCGGGGCGTGACCGCCACCCAGCCGAAATCGGTGAGGAGGAGTCCTCCGTTGCCGGTCCCATGCTGCCGGCCGACATCGATCGCGATGTAGTCGCGTTGGAGCCATGAGCTCGGGGAGTATCGGATTTCGCCGTTCTTGCTCGCGGTATGGCCGATGACCTGCGGGAGGAGCGTGTCGTGGTACCGGTAATGATCCACCTCGCGGAGGTCGGGCGTGAAAATCCCGGCCGGTTCGTACCCGATCTCGCCCGGCAGACGTCGCTGACTCGTATGACTCGTACCGATGTGGAAGATCTCGTGCGGCAGGTCGCGAGCCTTGATCCTCTCTCTTTCCACGAGCACGCGACGAAACACCTGGTTCACATAGGAGGCGATCTGTTCGGCTCCGCGCGCGCCCTCTTCGCGCCTCGCAAGGTCGACGATGTTCGGAAGGATGCCTCCATGGACGAACAGCTTGCCGTGGGCGAAGTAGGCAGCTTGCACGACCAAACCGGGGTGTCGCTCAGGGTGCAGCGCTGCCTCTCTAATTTGTGGCCACAGTCGGTACCCGAGGGACTCCTCTCCGCCCTGACCGCCTTCCCGGTCCTCGTAGAGATCGTGGTTGCCCAACGTCCACACAATTTTCCCACCGAGCCGGTGCGCCTGACTTGCAAGGCGATGGATGAAGTCGAAGACCTCCCGAAGATATCTTCCGTGGCCCAGGTCACCGGTGAACACAAGAGTCCCGTCGCACCCGGACCAGTCGTCGGACGGATCGATGAAGCCGAGCGCGCGAAGGACCTCCTTCAGCGCCTGCCATTCGCCGTGAACGTCCCCGACGACGCCCATCCTTTTTGTGCAGTCCTTGAGAAACTCCGACACGTCACGATGCGCGGCAAGGGCCGTCTCGACCGCGACGTCTTGCACGACGACGTCCTCCACCTGAAGGACGTGGATCTCATAGGGCGCGAGGCCGAAGACGAAGCCACGTTGGGTGAGGTCCTCACCGGAGCGGACGTACACTTCCCCGGTGAAGAGGTCGCGGAGGTGGTAGTGGATCGCCGGGTCGTCCTGGATGTCCACTTCCGGCGGCAGGCGGATCCGGCCCCAATGTTTCACCAGTCTCGGCATGTCGTCCGATACGTTCGTGATCACCACGAGTAGCCGACTTTCATATACCTTCAAGGCCGCGCGAAACTGGGCGAGCGGCTGCTCGTCGTGCATCCCCAAGGCAGAAAGCGCGCGATCGTAGATCGCGTCGGGCATCACCCCTTCGAGAATGGAACGGAGCAAACCGCTGAGCGGGTGATCGAGAAGCGCACACAGCTGCGCATGAAGGACGGTGTTGATGTCATGAGCTCCTCGTTGCCCCCACGTTCGCTCGAAGAACGCGACACTGAAGGGCCCGTGCCCCTGGTCGATCCCGCCGGACACGTTATGGAACTCTCGCACGACCTCGGCGGCGCCGTCGGCGCGCTCTTGCGGGATGTCGGGCGAGTCCGTGACGTTTTGCTGCATGCGCCACAACGCCCATCGGCTGCCGTTCCTCGCCGATCGCAAGAGGTCCTCCGGCGATCGATCCCCGGGAGGGCGCGCAGCCATGGGATCGTGAACCTCCCGGCCGCCCCCTGCGATATCGATCAGCCCCATGTGCGGGTCAAAGACCTGGAGGCGTTCGGCTTCTCCGGAGCCGGTGAAGCCAACGTTCAGCATGGAGAAATCGAGATGCGAAATACCGTGCCGCCAGAGCTCGTGCACGAATTGCGTGTAGCACGCTTTCAGATCTCGCGCCGCGTCGAGGTTGCCAGCGCGGACCTCCCGTTCGATCGCGACGTCAAGGGGGATCACGAACGGTTGGATCACCAGAACGGAGACCTTCACGCCGTCGAGTGCCCGCTTCGCGTTCGGGAAGTCGTCGGGGTAGTGGACACGGAGCGTCCGAGGACCGCTGCCCAGGGAACGCACGATGCCGATTGACCGGAAGCGCTCGAGCGCCCGCCGCTGGTCGTCGTTCAAAAGCCGGTACGCGCTTTCCTCGAGGTAGACTCGGTTCGATACCGCAAGCGGACCGTACACTTCAAGCGAACGTAGGTGTTGCCAGATCGTGGCGTGAAGGGAGCCGTCCGGCTGTATGCCGTGGTCATGCGCCCATTCCTCGCGACGCGGTTGCTCGTGGGACGGTGCGAGCGGCGGGATCCCTTCCTGGTTCTTCACGTACTTGACGATGAACCGGTTCGTGGGCTCCGCGAGCGCGACGACGTGGTAGCCCTCTCCGAGAAGATGCATCTCTGTGCCGTCGAGGACCTGCAGTACCTCGTGATCAGGAGGCATGTCGTCGGCTTCCAGAAAGGCCTCGCGTGCGACCGGCACTAGCGTGGGATCGAGGACGTTCATTGCGAGCCAATTGGCGCCCCCGTGGCCTTCATCCCGATGGTAGGCTCTCAGCACTCGTTCGAGAATCGCCTGGAATTGCGCCTCGGCCTGCTCGGGTCCCACCTGTTCGGCTCGACTCGTAATCATGTTCCTGATCCCACGCTCCGACCACCGTTCCGCTGCGACTAGACGTCGGCCGCCGGTGCGCGGGTTTCGGCCGCGAGCTCCGTAAGACGCTCGCGGGTGTTGCGATTGTTCGCCAACATCTCCGCAATGTCGCGTCGCAGGACGGCCGCGAGATCCTCGCTGCCGGAGTCCCCGCGGGCGCTCCTCCTCAGTTCCTCTTCAACGGGCAGGGCCCAGCTGACCTGGATCGCAGCGGCCCTTCGGACATCGTCTTCAGCGAACGCTTCGGTGCCTGACAGCTCAGGCACGATCGCGGCGCCACTATTTTCCGGGATTCCTGCCGCCGCGGTCGCGCCCGAACTTTGGCGCCTTCGAGGTCCCCACAACCTGGATACGCAGAAGTGTTCCCGAACCTTGCTTGGAAAAAAACGGGTCGATCGGTTTCAACACCCATCGCTTCCAGCCGGTCATGGTCTCGGAGACTTTGGCCTTGAGCTTCAGCGTCCCATGAAAGTCCAGGGTGTCCTCACCGAGATCATAGTTACCGGCGAGATCAACTCCTGAACCGGGCACGGCAAAGGAGAGCGATCGGAAGGTGATCGTCTGGTTTTCGAGGGTGAAGCGACCCGCCATGGCAGAGACCACTTCGTCAATTTCATTGTTTGTTGGTTGACCTTGACCACGACGGCTGAGACTGTCGATTTGGTCCTGAATCGTAGAACGCAGAAACTTACCCCGCGAGATTTCGAACCGCCCGTCGAGAAGGAGTTTTTCTCGCACCTTTCCGGACAATGGTGGGATGTCGATCTTTGTCTTCAGAAAAATCCTTCCCTCCATGAACGGTGTGCCTTTCATCCCAAGGGTGAGCACATCGCGAAGATTTCCGGCCGGCATCGAGACGTCCAGGCTGATGGTGCGGCGAAGATCTGTTTCATGCTTGATGATGCCGCCGCTCGTCGAAAAGTCCGTCGAACCTAGAGTGCCGTTCACAGGCTTCAGGATGGTGTCGCCGTTGGTGCCATCCACGAGCACTTCGAACTTCGTTTGAAGGGGGACTCGATTACCCGCGTTCTCGAGTCTGAAATCGGGGACAGTGGCTTCACCGCGGACATTGACCGACGAGAGTGTGCCTTTGAACAGGCCTGACGAGTGCAGAATACCTGCGATGCCGGAGAATACGCCCAGATCCGCGCTGTCAAGGCGATAGTCTCCATCGATGGGTGAATCTCCGGGTTCGCCGGCGACCCACGGTCCGAACGTCCCTTTGCTCTCAATCTCGCCAGGCGGCTTCGCATTCGTCAATGCGGCGTCGTATTTCATCGCCACATTCCTGCCAGCCGATTCCAGTCTGAGCCGATGAATGTCGAAATGGAGCGGAATCTTCTTGCCGTCTTTGGGCAGAATCGTCAACGCGGCGTTGGTGATGATCACTTCTTCGAAGAGGATGCCTGACGCCTGTCCCCCCTCACCTTCACCTTGCTCAACCTTCTCGTCAGCACCGGAGTCAAGGGTTGGACGTTGACCGGTCGGCGGGACATTGATTTCCATGCCGTCAATCGTGACGAGGTGTACGATCTTCATCTCGTCAAACAGGGTTCCCAGATCCACCTCGAAACTGAATTCCTTCATCGAGAACATCGGCGGTAGATCTCGACGGCCCTTGTGGCGCAAGAGCACGCCGTCGCCTTCGACACGCGCGAGAACGCCGCGGCCGCGCTTGAACAGTGCCTCCAAAGGCGAGAGTCGAGGTATACGCACTCGAAGGGCAGTCAGTTCGACTTCGCTGTCGAACCGGTTTTGCAAGTACGAGATCGCCTGATCGCGGATATAAGGCTCGAAACGATTGGCGAGGACATAGCCGGCCACCGACAGCGCAACGAGCACCGTCACCGCGGTTGCTCCGATGCCGATGAGCCAATTCCTCTTTCTTCTCGTCAACTGTTACCCTCGCCCTGCGGCGTGCCTCCGACGGTTGCGGATCGGTCTCGCGTCACGACGTGAATGTCCCCGACGAGGAGCACATCATATGCCTGCCGCGACGCCTCCTTCAATGACATGAACCGGCGAGGCTGGGTTAGCGGCTGGTCAACCAGCTGCCGGTAAACCCCGCGCGGCGCAGGCCCGCGACGACGTATGGACAGCTCCGCATGAGCCGCCAGATCAACTCTGAACGATAGTTCTCGATCATCAGAATGACCGGCCCCTGATCGAGTGCGAAGTGGTTGTGCGAGATCCAGCCGGAGCCTCCGGAACCGCGACCCGGAAACGTGGGATTGAAGCTGCAAACGAGCCCGTATTCGTTGTGCATCTTCGGGTATGTCACGGCACGGTGCTGCAGGGTGGGAAGCACGATCTCAGGGGCGAACGGCAGCGATGCGACGACGGCCCACGGAGCCAGCGTGCCGTCATCCGGACCATACGGCACACCGCGCGCGATGTACCCAAGGAAGCGCCGTATGACGCCTCTCACACGGCGCGTCGTCGGCCCCGGGCCGTTACTCGCCGTGATGCCCCAGGCGTGCTGGCCATAGTGGCGAAAGTTCTTCGGATTGCGAATGGCGTACTGTTGGTTTACGTAGGTTGCGCGACGGCTGTTCTCGAAGTAGTCAATCCCCCGTCGGCGCATGAAGGCATCCTGGATGCCGCGGAAGTCAATCCACAGGTGGGAGAGCTGATGCATGAACAGCGGGGCGCCGAAGAGAAATTCGTAGCCGTACAGCTTCTTCCAGCGATAGGTCGACGTCCACGCACGATAGCTCTTCTCAGGCAAGGGGTGCGTCGGCGAGCCGAGGCCGAGCACGTACAGAATCAGCGCCTCGTTATATCCCTGCCAGCGATGTCGCAGGAACCCGGTTTCAGGCTTCCATCCATGTGAAACGGTCGCATCACCGTTTTGGGCCCATCGCCAATCCACCCGCCGGTACAACGAGTCGGCAAGCCTCCGCACCTCACGCTCATCGGTGGTTGCCCGATCGAAGTAGGCAGCAGCGGTTAATGCGCCCGCGACGAGGATGGTCGTATCAATGGTCGACAGCTCACAACGCCACGCGCGCTGGCCCGTCGTGACATCGAGGAAGTGGTAAAAGAAGCCGCGATGACCGGTCGCGTCCGGCATCGGACCTTGCGGAGCGTTCCAGAAGAAGCGCAACGTGGCCAGCGTGCGGTCGACCGCCTGTGCGCGGGGCACGAACGAGCGCTCGGCCGCGACGGGATAACTGGCAAGAGCAAATCCAACACCGGCGATGCTGGCAGGGGTGTCGTCGGCTCCGGTGTTGTCTGGAATCAGCCCGTTCTCCGGATTGGTTTCCTCCCAGAAATATCGGAAGGTGTGCCGTTGGAGCGTGTGAAGGTGATCGTCGCCGTACGTCAGGGCGGGACGCCGAGCAGCGCTCTTCGGCGCGCTCATGCGAGCTCCACGGTGAAGGCGGCGACGCCGTGAGGGGGAAGCGCAATCTCGAGAGCGATCCGTTCCTCACGCCATCCCCAAGGACACGCCTGTCGTGTCAACCGCGAAGCCTCATGAAGCTGTTCGACCGCCAGGCCGTCAAGGTAATCCGGCGCCCCCAACGTCTTCCATCGACGCTTGGCGTTCGCGTGATTCTCGTCGATTCGTTCGACCCAGGCCGCGGACGGTTCGGGCGCATGCGTCAGGTGGACTCGCACGCGCACATGCTCGATCGAATGGCGCGGCAGCGCGTGATTCACGAGCAACACTCTGACGCCTGCATGGTCACGCGTGACCCAGGCGTTCACCGTTTCATGCAGGCCGTCAACCAACAGGCGTTCGTTCCCAAGCTTGTGCAACAGCTCGAAGGCGCGGTACGCGGGCTTGGCGATGCCATGCACAGTGAGCAGACCAAAGCCTCCGTGAAACGGCACGGACGGAAAGTAGTTCTCTTCAAAAATATCTGAGAAGGTCCAGAAACCGTACCCCTGGGCCAGGTCGCTCGCCTCGACGGCCGTCTTTGCGACAAAAGCCGCCGCATAGGGCTCGTCGTGGAGCGGATCTCGAGGATTCGACGAGGAGTTCCATTCCGTGTAGTACACCGGGAGTTCGCCCGCTCGCCGTCGTGTCTCCTGTGCCCATTCTCGCAGCACCCCACGCTGACTGTTGGCCAATTGCGTTTCCGTGTCGTCATCTTCATGGCCCAGGGCATCGGTCGGGTAATGGTGAGTGCTCACGAAATCGACCGGGATCCCGCCCGCTTGGCAGAATTCGAGGAATTCGTCGATCCATCCGTCGCGCGCCGTCGCCGGTCCACCGACTCTCAGCGACGGGTCGACCTTCTTGATGGCGTCCGCAGTGACCCGATACAGCTTGAAATATTCCTTCCTGGTGCCAGTCCAGAAGGCCTTCAGATTCGGTTCGTTCCACACTTCGAAGAACCACTCCGCCACCTCCTGAATGCCGTACCGCGCAACCCAATGCGTCACGAGCGTGTGGATCAAGGTCGCCCACTCCCCGTAATCCGTGGGGGGTGTCACGTTGCCGCGATAATGGAAAATGGTCTTCGATCCGGACGCGAGCGCTGTCGGCATGAAACTCAGTTCGACGAACGGCCTCATGCCAATCGACAGGAGGAAGTCGACGATCTGATCGGCGTTGAAAAAGGAGTACAGGAGCTGGTCGTTGTGTTTGACGACCGTTCCGACATCGTCTGACAGCAGCCCGTGAAAGCGTACGTAGCGAAATCCCAACTCTGACTGGCAGCGGCGAAGCTGCTGCTGCCAGTCGGCTCGGAGCGCGATCGGCGCGTGGCAGCTGCCGACGGTGTGCTCCCAGCAGTGCAGAAGCTCAGTCCCTTGCTGCGATAGATCGCACCGGAAATCTACTGTTTCCACTGTTTTGTCGCCCATCCGCCCGGCGCCTCGCCAGGCTCACAACCAGACCCGCCGCCATCGTCTTCGAGAAGCGCCTGACCTCATAGACAACCGACGTGTGCGTTTCGACGTCGAGAACACCGCGCATACCAGTCGTGCTGCACAGCTCGACACGATGCATTCTGTCAGACGACCGTCGCAGGCCTTGACGGCCAGTACATATACTTCGCACAGAGTCCGAGTGACTAAGACATCGAGCGTTGAAAGATTGGTACCGGTACCTGGAGGCCCGAGGAACTCTCGCGTACCATGAATGACATGACACGCGTGCTCCTCCGCCTCTACTTGAGCGATCGTCCTCTCGGCCCTGGCAAAGTTCAGGTTCTCGAGTTGATCCGGGACGGCGGATCGATCAGTGAAGCCGCCCGCAGCATGAAGATGTCGTATCGGTCAGCCTGGCTGCTCGTCGACAGTATGAACTCGCAGTTCAGGCGGCCGGTCGTAAATACAACACTCGGGGGCCGCGGGGGCGGGTCGGCGACGCTCACCGACTTCGGCGCCGACGTGATCCGCCGCTACCGATCCATGGAGCGCGCAACACGACGGGCCATTGAGAAGGATTTGACCGCCCTCGAGCGCAGCCTTCGATCGGTGCGTCGAAAGACCGGCTAATCATGGCCGTTGATTGACCATGACGGTCAAGGCTCACGCGGCGGCTACGAAGGCGACCGGTCGTTCGCGTTCCAATCCCACGTCGCACGGCACGATCCCCCGACACTGAATATCCTCGGCGATATAGCGATACTGGAGAATATGCCTGTCGACATATTTTCTGAAATATAGCGTGTCACGTATGATCGGCCGGTACTGTTTCTCCTGCCGATTACGGCTGTATGGCCGATTGGAGAGTTCTGATCGATGTATTCGATCGCATGGATGTATTCGATCGCATGTGAGTCTGTCAGGCTGGCTCCCGTGCGCGCGCTGTGCTGCCTGGTCGGCATGTTGCTGTTGGCTGTGCCGCGTGCGAACGCGCAGTCGGGCGGGATCAGCGGCGTCGTGAGAGATCAGCAGCAGGCAGTGGTGGTTGGCGCGCGGGTCGATCTGATTGTCGCGCCCACGACTGCCAAGGCGACGACTGCTACCGATGCCGACGGGCGCTACAGCTTTTCCGCCCTGGCGGTGGGCATGTATGTCGTAGAGGTTCACGCCACAGGATTTCGGGTAACGAGGCAAGTCATAACCTTGCCCGAGGGCGAGAGTGTAACTCGCGATTTCCTCCTGACGCTCGCAGGTGCGAACGAGTCGGTGACGGTCACGGCGAGCGGCGGTGTCGATCGCGGGTACCGTGTCGACACCGTCAGCTCACTCGGGCCGTTGGGCAGCGCCGTTCTCCTTGATACGCCGTACACGGTCAGTGTCTTGCCAAGCGAGTTGATGGACAACGCGCAAGTGAAAAACTTCAAAGAGGCCTCGAAATTCCTGCCGCTGGTGCAGTTTCAGGAAATGCAGGGCTCGGAAGTCCTCCGTCCTGAAACCCGCGGCATGCAGGGTTCCAACATGCAAAACGCCCGCATGGACGGCATGGGGATCGTGGTGACCGGCGCCAACAGCATCGAGACGCTCCAACAGATCGAGGTGCTCAACGGACTGGGTGGTGCGCTCTACGGCCCGGCAAATCCATCGGGCATGTTCAATTTTGTTCCGAAGCGACCGACCGAGCAGCCACTCCATCAGCTGACGGCCGGTTATGACAACCAATCCATCGGAACGGTCCACGCCGACGTCGGTGGCCGTGTCGGGAGCGGCAAGAAGTTCGGATATCGCGCCAACGCGTTGCTCGGCGACGGCGAGGCATTCGTGAAAGGCAGCAACCTCGGTCGTCGTATGGCGAGTCTTGCGGCCGATGTGCGACCCTTCGCGCGCACCACCGTCGAAGGATTCTTCAGCTACTACAACGTTGAACAGCGCGGATTTCCCGGCTGGTTCACCTATGGGCGCGCCAATAACCGGAACACCTTCATCGAGCTCCCGGCCGACGCTCCGGACCCCGCGCGTCAAGGCTACGGGCAGTCGTCTGCCGGCCTCGACCTCACATCGCGTCTCGGCCAGCTTCGTCTCAAGCAGGACATCAACGCCGACTGGCGGTTCGGTATCGGCGTGCTGAAGCAGGATACCGATCGCGATATCAGCACGCAGGTGAACGCCCTCACGAGCAGCGCCGGGAGTTACAACTCGTCTCTTGCGATCGGCTTCGCGCCGCAGTTTGGTGTGCTCAGCGATTTGGCCTATCTGAACGGCCGGTTCGATACCGGCTCGATCAGGCACCAGGTGGCGATCGGAAGCGCGGGCTATGCCTTCGACTCGTTCTCCGACGTCGCGAATCCGGCCGCGGCCAGCGTGCTTCTGGGATCGGCGAGCATCTCGAACCCGGTGGTCTTCGCGCTGCCTCCCGGCGGCATCCCGGTGCACGACAACCTTTTCAGATCGAGCACCGTCCATCAACAGGGCTTCAACGTGGCGGATACCGTCACGCTCGACGAACACTGGTCGTTCCGGCTCACCGCGAGTCAGGACTGGATATGGACCGACAACTACAACAACGCCGGCGTCAGGACCGGCGGCTATCGGACCAACGGCGTCAGTCCTCTCGAAAGTGTGATGTACAAGCCGGTGGCGAACATGACGGTGTATGCCACCTACGGCAGCAGCCTGCAGCAGGGCGACCTCGCACCTGGGATAGCCGCCAACCCGGGCCAGGCGCTGCCGCCGTATCGGAGCACCCAGGCCGAAGTGGGATACAAACTCGCGCTGCGTCAGGTCAGCTTCTCGACGGCAGTGTTCCGGCTCGATCGACCGTTTGCGAACACCGATCCGATCGACAACGTCTTCAAGATTTCAGGCGACCAGATCAATACCGGCATCGAGGCCACGCTCTCAGGTCGCGTCGCCCAACGGCTGGTTCTATCGGGCGGGTTCACCGTCATCGACACGAACGTCACCAAGACCGGCAATCCGAGCACGGACAACAGGCACTTCGTCGGCATTCCAGCCTTCAAATCAAGCCTGCTGGCGGAGTATCAGCTGGCCGTAGGAACGGCCTCGTTCCTGAGCATCAATTGGCAGTCCGTCGGTCGGCGCCCGATTGACGACATCAATTCGGCCTGGACGCCGGCGTACAACGCCGTGGACCTCGGCGCCCGCTACGCGCGCACCATCATGAATCAGAACGTGACGTGGAGAATCTGGGTCAACAACGTCACTGACGTCCACTACTGGTCAACCCTCGGGCCCGGCAATATCACCGGCACGAACGTGGGCAGTTATACGGCGCATTTGGGATCGCCACGAACGATTGCCGCATCGATGATGGTGGCATTTTGAGCGGTGCCGGCTCTGCACGATCACGAACAAGAACGGTACGGGGCCCGGCGCTTGTTTGTGTGGCACTCGTGATGACTGCGGGTGGCACCATCGTCAGTCCGCGACCGGGACGTCAGCTCAACGTCTGCCACGCCGGAAGCGTGCAGGCGGCTTTCAGCGCGCTGGAAGAGGAGTTCATGAAGCAGCATCCAGAGATCGAGGTGAAGGATGTCTCGGGCGGCAGCGTCGCGTTGGCCAGGCGCATGGCGGAGGGAGTGCAACCCTGCGACGTGTACGCAGCCGCGGACTATCTGGACATCGATCTCCTGCTCAAGCCTGCGGCGCTTGCCGACTACACCATCGTCTTCGCCAAGGGCCGAATGGTTTTGGCGTATCTCGCCACCGACCCGTTGACGCGCGGCATCGCCGCCGCCGGAGACTTCAGTCCTCCCGCGTCGATCCCGAAAGCGGCCCACGACTGGTATCGGGTCCTGCTCGAGCCAGGAGCTCGTGTGGCGGGCTCGCATCCGTTTCTCGATCCTGCCGGATACCGCGCGCACATGATCTTCCAACTGGCCCAAACGTTCTACGGGGTGCCGAATCTCTATAACTCGCTGATGGAACATTATGCAGTCCTTCCCGCGGTAGGCGGCGCGGGCGCTGCGAATGGACCAACATTAGGCAGGGATTTCAACTTTCAGTTCACCTACGAGCACAGCGCGGCGGAAGCGGCGAAGAACAATCCTGCATATCGATATCTCGCCCTCCCTGACCACATCGACCTATCGACCGAAGTTAACAACCGCTACTACGCCAAAGCCGCCGTGACGATCCCAGCTGTCGGCACCCAAGGCGCCAAATCGCCGTCGCCGGTCTCCGTCAGGGCGGCGCGAGTGGCTTGGGGACTCACGATCTCAGCGAAGAGCCCGAATCAGGAGAACGCCGTTGCGTTCGTGAACCTGTTGCTCGGCGCAGCCGGGACGGCTGCGCTCACGGCTTACGGCCCCGCACCCGTCACGCCGGCGCAAGTCAGCACCGGTGACTACAGGCGCCTGCCAAAATCGATGCAATCGCTGGTCACGGCGGGGAAAGTACCGCACTAGTTTGCTTCGGCGCCGGACAATGCGCGAGATAGCGCGGAAACGACCGCGAGAAGGCTTACTCGGACCGCAGTGATTCTGGCGACATCGTCTTTGATGAACGCCTCAGCGCCGAGGTAGCGAGTTTGAAAGCTTTTTCGGCGCCGATGGGGAAGCTGCGACTACTGCCGCACCACCGCTGGCGAGTACACGTCTTTCAAGAAGATGCGTGGCTGCTCGCGATTGCTGATGTTCAACGCCCACACATTATTCCCGGCCTCGGAGGGATAGAAATACAGAACGTGGTCGTTGTCGAGCCATTCGACTTGATCGTCAACGCTGCGACTCTCCGCGTCCAGCACGGTCTCACGGGACGTCGTGAGGTTCATGACCGCCACCTGCCACCCAACGCGGAAACCGCTCGTCGTCATCCGCTTCTTGAACGCGAGTTGTGTGCCGTCCGGCGACAGCGAGGGACACTCGACCCCGTCACGTATCACGTGAGCGCTGCGGTTGTCGACGTCGCCTTCGATCAAGTAGTGCTTCCCGCGTGTGGCGACGGTCGCGTAAAAGCGTCGGGCACCGGGGATGAACGTGACGCCCCAGAAGTTGAAGTCGACAGCCTTGAATTCGACGCCTTCACGTTCGACACGGAACTCTTCGAGGTTTCCGAGCGTTCGACCGCTTGTCATGTCGATGAGCGTCGTCCGTGTTGAAAAGCCGGCCTCCGCATAGGAGTGCCCCGATTCGAAGACGGTGATTGCTCCGAGCTCGCCATCCGCTGAAATCCGGATGCGACTTGGAGGCCCAGTCAATTCGGTACGGTGCTGCAACACGAACTTCCGATCGAAGAGGTATGCGACCTGTTTGGCCGACAACCCTTTCTCCTCGACACTCACACAGAGGCCCTTGCCGCCCTGAAAATACATCCGATCGCAGCTGATGGCCGTCAGGTATCGTGGACCATTGAGATCGTCCAGCGGCACGAATGCAACTTTCTTGAAGCTTCGGTCAGGCGCGGGGCTGCTGAAAAACACACCCGGCCGATCTGCGGGCACGCCGTCGATCCATTCAAACCTCGGTTCGTCTCGCCCATGCGTCGCCGCTTCTGACCGGACCGCTGCGTGCCGCACATACGCCGCGACACCGAGCAGACATGCGACCGCAGCGGCCAGAAACACCCAAGCCCGACGATTCATGACTCCCCGCCTTCAGTACTCCGCGCAAGGACGCCGGCGGCGACAACCATTGCCGCCATCAGCGCGACCGCAAACAGCTGCATGACCGCCCGGGTGGTCCAGACGGTCCACAGATAGCCAAACATCACCGAGGAAATTGCGCGCGCCGCCCCGGTCATCGTTGTGACCGTGGAAAGTCCGGTGCCACGCAGGTGCACCGGCAGGACACTGCTCGCAAGCGCCGCCACGACGCCGTCCGTCGCACCATAGTAGGCCCCCAGCAAGATCACGACACCGCACACCTGAACCGCGGCGCTCAGTGGCGCCAGCACAAGGCCGTAGCTCAGAAGCAGCAGGCCGTAACCCGCCAGAAAGACCGAGCGTCGCCCGAACCGGTCAGCCGCGAGACCGAATGGCACCGCCGCCAGGAAATAACAGGCGGCGGTCCCTGCAAACAACAACGGCATCGCAGCGGCATCGAACTGCAAATTCCTGTGCAGGATCAGATAGAGGAATCCGTCGCTGATCGTCCCCAGGGATAGTGCCGCCGAGGCCACTATCAGCCTCCTCAATGGAGGCGATCGAACGAGGTGCAAGGCGGTCGCGATGGAGACCCGACGCTCAGGGTCAAGGCGATCCCCATGCCCGGGATCGTGCACAAAGAGCAACAGCGCCAGGATCCCCATCAGCGCGAACGCCAGGCTCACGACGAACACCGCATCGAACGCCCTCGGCGCGAGCGCCAGAACAGCGAACGCGACGAATGGGCCAAGGGTCGCCCCGATTGCGTCGAGGGCGCGATGCACTCCGAAAGCGGTCCCGAGGTCGGATCGCTTGACGCTCAGCGCGATGAGGGCGTCCCGCGGCGCCGTGCGAATCCCTTTGCCGATGCGGTCTCCGAGGATGACTCCGGCAATCGCGAAGCCCGACGATACGAAAAGCAGCAGGCCTTTGCACATCGCCGAGGCGGCATAGCCGAACAGCGCCACGCCTTTGTAGCGGCCCGCACGATCGCCCAAGAAGCCGCCGGCGATGCGCGTGAGGCCGCTGACGCCCTGGTAAATCCCATCGATTGCTCCGAATACCAGTGGTGTGAGGCCGAGCTGAAGCACCAGATAGGCAGGGAGGATGCTCACGACCATTTCGGACGAAATGTCGGTCAGCAAGCTCGTCAAGCCGAGGAACCATATGTTGCCCGGCACGCCGAGCCGCGCGAGGGCCTTGAGTCCCAGGACGGCATCCGCGCGTCGCGCGAGATCGTTTTGGAGCATGCGCGTGGTTCCGGATCGATCCTACCTGCGATGCGCTGCAGAAGGGCTTCCCGCGCAGGCAACCGATGATTCGATTCGCACATCAAATGACTCGACGTCTGCGCCCGAGTGTCTTGATCGTGCGTCAGTTCAGTTCGCGCGAGACTGGGCATTGGAAAAACTTTTGAGGCGCGAGGAATACTCTTTGCATTTCGGGGCGGTCTCAGCTGGTCTATAGGACCTGCCGCAGAGAGGATTTGATGGCTGAGTCTTCATTGAGCGGGCCGAACGAAAAGCCTGAGAGCACTTCCGTCCCGGACGAGAAGCAAGGCAAGAGGCGGAAAGTACGGTCGGTCTGGATTGCCTTCGTCGGTAGAGTCGTCGCCCAGTTCGTCGGATCCGCTGCGACGATCGGGCTTGGCCTGATGCTTCTTTACAAGTACGAGCCTGGATCTCAGGCGAGCGCTCCCAACGCACGATCTCCGATCGTTGCCGATTTGGCGACCGGTCCGGTCAGATCGAAGCCCGTCCACGACCACCTCTCTTTGGCGGTACTCCCCCTCCTCAACTTTTCATCGGGCGACCGACAGCAGTACGTTGCCGACAGCATGACGGACGTGCTGACCGCCGACCTCGCGCAGATTCGTTGGCTGCACGTCGTCTCGCGGACGTCGGCGGCAAGCGTCGCGGCACAACGGGGAGCCGCAACGGAGATCGCGACATCGCTCGGCGTTCACTACATCCTTGAGGGTTCCGTGATGCAGGCGAACGGGCGGATGCGTGTTACGGCGCTACTGATCGACGCCTTTCGCGACGAGCCTGTGTGGGCCCGTCGGTACGAGGGCGCGGCGCAGGACGTGTTCGCGACTCAGGAAGAGGTTGCGACAGCCATCGTGCGAGACCTGACGGCTGAGCTCGCGCAGGACGAGGGCGATACCCCGAGGCCGACGGAACGGTGAGATGCCCGTGTCGTCACGAGCTCACTCAGTGGCATACACCCGTGCCCGAATCTGTGAACGCCTCCCCCTCGACGGGGATGAACGTCCACGTGTATCCATCGTTCTGCAGTGTGAACGACGCGACGCCCCAGACGCTGACGGCCACTTCGCTGTTGATCGCCGCACGCATGATTCCGGTTAGCGGGCTCCCACCCGTGCCGACCGTGAACTGCCGTATACCCTTGACGGGATCGAGCCGCCCCTCCGGTGTCTGTGGGGCGAATCGTTCGTACACGTGGTCGTGCCCGTTAATCACGATTTCGACGTTCATGGCGTACAGCACGCGCCACAGCTCCAACATGTCCGGATTCGGGCCGTTGGTGCCCGAGCTGAATAGAGGGCGATGCCAGTAGACCGCAGTGCATCGGTGTTGGCTGGTTGCGAGTTGATCGCGGACCCATTGCAGCTGCGCGGAGCCCACGCCGATCGGAACTTCACTGTTGACCGCGAGCACGAGCCACGTCCCGAGCGTATAGCTGTAGTAGCCAAGGCCGCCCGGACCTGCGCTCGCGCCGAAGTACTCGAAGTACCCGGCTGCGCCGGGCGTCTGGTACTCGTGGTTGCCAGGCACAGGTCTTGTACGGTTGCGATGCCGTCCCCACGTGGGGTTGTAGCAGTTGCGATAGTCGCTTGCGCTGCCCTGCATGTATGCGTTGTCGCCGGCCACGAACACAGTGCCGGAGATCCCGTCGAGCAGTTTCGCAGTCTTTTCCGAACCAGGCGACTCACACCGGGCGATGTCGCCCGCGCCCACCAGGACCGGTGCCGGACCAAGTGCGCTCACGGATAGTGGAATGCTCGAAAGGAGCGACGGTGCCACCGGGCTCACCGAACCGATCTCGCTGCCACCGCAGGAGAGAGAGGCGCATACAAGCGTCAGCACGACGCACCGATGAGCTAGCCGTGCGGACAATGCGGGTACCAGAGGCATTGCGGTTGCTTTGCGACTACTGACATTCAGTCATGGCGCGAAGACGTAGACGCGTGCGCCCGGAACTGACGAGTCGTCGTGCGCCGAAACCCTTTCGATTGAGTGGGAACGGCGAATTTTACCCGAGGGGCATGTGAACTGCAAGGCGCTCTTTGTGACTGGGATTGCGACGGTATTCCTCAGCCAGCCCAGCTACGCCCAAGAGCCAACGCCCCAGCCGGCCGCAAACGCGGAAAAGGCCGACAAAACCAAAGAAGACGCGTCGGGCGACTCCACGAAGCGCGAGTGGAGACTCTCCTGGGAGAACCGTCCGTCAGTGCGCTACGGGGATCTCGTACGCATCGACATCCGGGCACGCTTTGCCGGCGACGTGCGCGGCTCCGGCGCGTCGCTCGAGAAGAGCGACACGTCGCGCCTCGATATCGCACGGCGTCGCGTTGGTGTGACGGGTGTGATCGCCGAGGTGGCGGATTTTCAGATCGAACGCGAGCTCGCCAACGCGCGCGCGTGGCGCGATGTGTACGTGAACTATCGCGGGTTCGACAAGGTGAACATTCAGGCGGGGCAGTTCAAGCTGCCCTTCGGTCTTGACGAGAACACGAGCTCGGCGAACCTCGATTTCGTCCACCGCTCCCGGGCTGCGGCGTTCTCACCAGGTCGCGATCCAGGAGTCATGGCGCACGGACGCGTGCGAGCACTGCGGTATGAGGTGGGCGTATTCGCGCGTGATGGCGACAACGCTCGTGGCAACGACACTCCGCGCGTGTCCGGGAGTTGGACGACCACGGGCCGACTCGTCCTGCAGCCCTTCCGGTCGTCCACGTCGGTGATGGAAGATTTCCAGGTCGGCGGCGCGTACACGTCGAGCGATGTCCCCGCGGGCCTCGCCGATCTTCGCGGGGATACGGAGCTCGCACAGCCGTTCTTTCGTTCGGAGTTCGCAGTCCAGGGCCTGCGGCGCCGGGTTGGCCTCGAGATGCGCTGGCGTCCGGGCCCCTTCTCGCTGCAATCCGAATTCGTTCGCCAGTCGAGTGAACGGCGTGGGCAGAGCGTTGAAGAGACGGATCTGCCGCCGTTAGTCGCGAACGCGTGGTACATACACGGCACGTGGCTCGCCACGGGAGAGCGGAAGACCAAAGGCGCAGACGAGCCGAGCCGCCCGCTCTTGGGCGGCGGCTTCGGTTCCGTTGAATTGGCGGCGCGTGTCGAGGCCGTCCGCCTTTCGAGCATCGGCACCGGATTCCCGTCGACGGGCCCGCGCGCAGAGACCATCCTGCCCCACCGCGATCGCTCCGTCACGCTCGGTGTCAGTTGGTCCCCGATCAGATGGGTGCGGGTGCAGGCGAACCTCGTGCGAGACACGATTTCGATTCCTGCCGGCGCAGCCGGTTCCCCAGACGGACGCCTCGACGGCCCATCGTCTTCGTTCTGGAGTCGCGTGCTGCGGTTCCGATTTGCCATGTGAGCACGGATGAGAGTCCCACTCCCCGCGACCCGCATCTTCCTCGTCGCGATCCTTGCCGCGACTTCGACCGCAACCGCACAGACGACAGACGACCTGTTCGAGCCCGGCACGCTGAACGATCTCAGGCTGTTCATGAACTCCCGAGACCTGCAGCAGTTGCGGGATACGTTCGAGGAGAACACCTACTACCAGGCTGACCTCGAGTGGCATGGCATCCGAGTGCGCAGCGTGGCTATCCGGTCGCGTGGCCACGGCAGCCGCAACCCCGCGAAGCCGGCGCTGAGAATCGACTTTAATCGTTACGTGGCCGGTCAGCGATTCCTCGGCCTGGAATCGCTGACGCTCGACAATCTCTGGCAGGATGCGGCGCTCGTCCGCGAAAGCGTCACGATGGCGCTCTTCACGAAGCTCGGTCAGCCGGCGCCGCGCGAGGCCTATACGCGCCTCTTCATCAACGACGTCTACCAGGGTCTCTACACCAGCGTCGAAGCGATCGATTCCGACTTTCTGTCCCGCGCTTTCGGTGATGGCGGCGGGTACGTGTTCGAGTACCAATGGCAGAACCCCTTCGGTGGCGAGTTCCTGGGTCGGTCCCTCGATCCCTACAAGGTGCGATTCAAGCCGGAGAGCCATGAGCTCGAGGACGACAGGTCTCTCTACTCGCCGCTGCACGATCTCTTTCTGGAGGTCAATCGGCCCCAGTCGGCCACGTGGCGCGCGTCGGTGGAACGCTACCTGGACGTGCCTGGGTTCCTGACGCACGTCGCTATCGAGACGTTCGTGTCTGAACTCGACGGCCTCCTCGGTTTCTGGGCGATGAACAATTTCTACGTCTATCGGCCGACCGGATCGACGCGTCATTACTTCCTGCCCTGGGACCGCGACAACGCCTTCCAGGCGATCGACTCCTCGATCATGCTGCGGGCGGATCAGAACGTCGTGTTCCGCCGGCTGCTCGAGTATCCCGACCTGCGCGCCTTTTATTTGCAGGTGCTCGAGACCTGCGCCGGTGTTGCCAGTCAGAACGGATGGCTGGAACACGAGATTGTGGCAAGAGCGAACCTCATTCGCGACGCAGTGTACGCGGACACTCGCAAGGATCATACGAACGAGGAATTCGAGAGACAGATCGGGTTTCTGCAGACGTTCGCGCGCAATCGTCCCGGCGTCGTGCTCGCCGAGGTCGAGCGGCTCAGACCAGAAGGGCAGTGAGAGGGCCAAGGCGTATGGCCCAATTCTTCTTGGGAGTTGGGAGTTGGTGATTGGGAGTTGAGAGCTCTCTATCTCACTACTGGATTCGAAGCACCCGGGCGGTCATAAGCGTGAGATCGTCTGTCTGAGGATGACTTCCGAGGTGACGAGCCAGGTCCGCGAGAATGGCATCGAGTAATTGCCCACCGCCGCCCGCATGGCGCTCGATCGCCGCCTTGATGCGATTCTCACCAAACTCATTGTCTCCAACCAGGGCTTCGGAAACGCCGTCGGTATACAAGAGGAGTTGATCTCCTTCTTTGATCGGTACACTCAGCCGTTCCCATCCTGACGTGGGAAGCGCCGGCGAGACAATCGGACCCGTGCTTTCAAGGCGAGCGGTGCGATGATCGTCTGCCCAGAGCAGTCCCGCGGGGTGACCCGCGTTGACGTAAACCAGCCGGTGCTCCTCGGCTTCCACAACAACCGCCAGCAGCGTGACGAACCGCTCGGAACCGAGAGCCATCAGGGTGTTCCACACCCGGTCTACTACGCACAGCGGTTCGTAGTCGTCCACGTGCGACGCGCGAAATGCGGACTTCACAATGCCGGTCAGCATGGCGGCCGAGGCGCCGTGCCCCGACACATCGGCGACGAGCAGCGCGGTTTGTCCCGAGCGGTCCACTGCATAGTCGTAGAGGTCGCCGCCCAGCTCTGAGCAGGGCGTGTATCGGCAACAGATCGCGAGTCCCTTCGTGACCGCTTCGGGGGCTGGTAGCAGTCCCTGCTGAAAGACGCGGGCGGCCGAAAGCTCATTCTTCATCCGCTCCACATGTCGCTGGTTTTCCTCGCGATGCCACCGAAGCTCGAGACAGCGCTCGACGAGCGTCTTCAGCAGCTCTTTGTCGAATGGCTTCTGAATGAAATAGAAGGCATGTCCGCGGATGGACCGGATCAGTTTCTCGTCCTGATCTTCGAGGCTGCCGGTCATCAATATGACATCGAGCTCCGGCTGCTGAGACTTCAGCCGGGCCATCAGCTCGAACCCATCAAGTTCCGGCATGCGGATATCGAGAATGGCGAGCTGAGGTTTGAACTCGACCGCGAGGGACATCGCTTCGGTCGACGATCCGGTGCCGATGACTCGATGTGTGCCGCTCAGCACCCGTTCGACCGCGCGGAGCATTCCCGGTTCGTCATCCACCACCAGAATGCGCGACTGCTTGATCATGCCTGGGACATTTGCGGCACTGAAGCAAACGGAATGGCGATGTCGACATGGGTTCCCTTGCCGAGCTCGCTCTGGAGGCTGATGCTTCCTCCGGCTTCCCAGAGAATTGAGCGACAGATCGTCAGCCCCAGGCCGTTGCCGTCGGTCTTCGTCGTGAAAAACGGCTCGAGTACCTTTGGCAGGTCCTCAGGAGCGATTCCGCATCCGGTGTCCCCGATCGAGATTTTCACACCGTCGAGGTCGGGCTCCGCATGCACAGAGATGTCCCCTCCCTGGCGACTCGCCTGGCGCGCGTTGGTGAGCAGATTGAGAAGGACCTGCTCCAGATCGCTCTGCGCGCATGCGACCGGGGGAAGATCGTCGGGAATTCCGACGATCAGATTGATTCCACGACGATCCATCCCGTTCTTGAGAATGGACAGCGCGATCTCGAATGCGGCTCGCACGTGCCCGTTGCGGGTCCGTCGAGCGCCTCCTCTGGCAAAGGCGAGCATCCCCCCAAAAATGCGACGACAGACCTGCAGGGACTTCTGAACCTGCTCGAGGTCTTCCGAATAGATCGAAGGGTCCAGCTGGCCCCGTCTGAAATCGTCCTGCATCTGCTGGATCAACGGCAGCATTGATCCGAGGGCGTTGTTCACATCGTGCGCCACACTTCGAGCCAGTTCCGCCATCGCGTGTTTCCGCTCGGCTGTCAAGACTCTTGCTTGAAGCGACTCCGTGCGATTCGCGATGTCGATGGCGAGCGCGGCCTGGGACCGAAAGCGTTCCACCAGTTCCGCGTCGTAAGACGTCAGCCTCCCGGGGCTGCGTGCGGCGATCTTCAGGACGCCAAACAAGCCCTCTGGCGTGACCAACGGCGCGCAGAGAATGGAGCCCTCTCGAAGATCCTGACCGCTGCTGTCGCGGCCGTTGTAGTCGAGCAGCTCCGCCAGGCGCACCACGGGTCTTCCGGACCACTCGTGCCAGGTTTCGCCGCGTCGATCGAAGCCGCGAATCTCCCCTGACTCCAACATCCTTCTCACGTCGTCGCCAAGCGCCAGGTGGAGACCGATCCGCTGGCTCTTCGCCTTCGTCCATGCGATCTGTTCCGCCACCAACAGGAGCCCATCGTCGCCCCTTTCGCGGATCAACAAGGCGGAAGAATGGTCGTAATGCGTGAGGAAACGAAGTCCATCCAGGATCTGGTAGAAGAGATCCTTCGGATGAATCTGCTGCATGATCTTCCTGTCGATCCGATCACGTACGCTCAGCATCCGTTCTCTGTCCATCAGCTGGATTGCCTCAGACGTCACCTCGGCGATGCGCGTGAGGGGCTTCCGGTCGTGTCCCTCGAAGTGACGTTCGGGGCGCATCAAGGCCATCGCTGCCCATGCTCCGCCGCGTCGCCGCAGCGGCGCGATGACCACGTCGTCTGGAATCGCGGGACGCTGGTGTCGTATGAACCCCGCCAGCATGTCCAGATCCCACTGGCGGTCGTCTGGAGTTGCAAATAGCAGCGACGGCCGCCGGCCGCTCTGAGCCACTGCGATGCACCCGTGGCTGGCATCCAGGAATTCGCGCGCATCCCGAAGCGCTTGCCGAAGCGCTTTTTGCGGATCCTGCATGTGCTTGAGCTGTCTCGACAACCTGTCGAGTAGCTTGAGGAACTCGAGTTCCCGAGCTTGAGACAGCATGCGCGGCTCCGAGCCAGCAGCCAGCGTCCCTACTTCGCCAACGGGGTCGGACGCAGCTGCAGCTTGATCACCTTGGCCTTCGTGCCCCTTCCGCCTTCGAGGTGCCACGGCGTGCGGTTGGCAGAGGTCGTCCACAATCCCTTCCCCTTCCATCCCGCCCTCGGGTCGTCCACACGACCGTCGATCTGCTTGACGAAGAATCCCATTGGGTAGGGGACGCGCAACGTAATCCACTTCCCGTCGCGCAGAAAGAGCAGTGAGTCTGAAAGGTTGCCGGTGGCAATCGGAATGTTCTTGCCCAGCCCGAACGTGTCGTACTTGTCCACCCAGTTGTAATAGTTGGAGTCTGCGGCAGCTGATTCCGGGTTGCCCTTGAAGTTCGGTCCCGGCACCGGATAGAAGGACCAGCCTTCCGGGCATTGCTTCCCGGTCGCCATCGGCCCGTTGAGCGGCCCCTTGCACTTCCGCCGGTCGAAACTGGCGTAGTGCCCGCTCGCCAGAACCGTCCAGAACACGCCGTCGGCGTCAACGTCCATTCCGCGGGGGTTGTACCCGGCGCCTGGAACCTGTCCGTACGGCACTTCATAGATTTCCGCCAGCGTGGTCGTCGGCGGGTTCGGTCCCGGAACGACGCGGACCGCGGCGCCGGGGAAGGCGTTGACGTTTCCCCAGACCGAGCCGTCAACCGGACTCACGGCGATGCCGTAGAAGCTCGCATCGATCCGCTTGTCCTTCGTCGGATCGACCGGATCGTCGGGCTCCACCCATGCGTCCTGCCTGCCGTTGCCGTTCGTGTCGAGAATGAGGGGCGCCCACCCCTGCGCTTTCTGCTGATCGCCGGTCTCGTCGAGAATCCTCGTGTTGACCCAACCCGCTACACCACCTTCACCGGACCAGAGCGTGTTATCCGCATCGTGCGCGAAGTTGAGGTGGAACGTGCCGAAGCAGGTATCCACGATCGTGAACTTCTTCGTCTTCTGGTCGTAGACCGAGTACTGCCTGCCGCTCGTGTTGAGCGGGAACAGCTTCGCCGACGGGTGGCTGGAGCCTTCTTTACAGAACGCCGGGTTGGCCGCAGGACGTTCCCGCGACGTGTTCCACAGCCGCCCTTTCTGATCCATCACATTGCTGTGGGTGATCACGCGGCTGACCCAGTAGACCTCGTCACCCCAGTACGGCGAAGGGCCTCCGTTCCGTGTCGCTACCGGCGGCATCGCCGGGTCGAGCACCGGGATCGTCAGCTGGCTCGCCGAGTTACTCGCGGGATCCAGGACGCTCATGTGATCCGAGCTCATCTCGTGTACGCCGTACACCGGACCGTTCGCGTTGACGCGCGGGTTCCGCTTGTCGCTGGCCACTGAGTCGTGGAAGTATTCGCGCGCGTCAGCCCAGTCCCACTGGGTCACGACGATGTTGCGCTCCACGCCCTGGGGACGCGGCGGCGCTTCCCGGGGATACTCGCCGGCAGCGATGCGGTCGGTCCAATCCGCGTACATCTTCAACACGCGCTCTTTGCCGAACCGGTTCGTATAGGCGTACATGTTGCCGCCGCCGTCGATGCCAGATTTCAGGCGCGCATCCCATGCGGCGATCGAGGAGTCGAAGGTGCCCAGGCTCAGCGGGATCTCCCGCGTCGCCTTGTTCCCGATCTGGTGACAGGGCGTGCAGCTGGTGGTCTTGATGTTGTTGATCCACTGGGCCTGGCTTCGCATCGCCTGCGAAATGCCGTTGCCGTTGGGACCCGTGCCGGGGAACTCGCTCTTATCCGGCAGATTGACCAGCGCGTACCAGTAGTTCGCCGGGTAGTACTCGGCCGCCGCGCGCGGATTCGGCGCAATGACTGCCGTCAGGCTCATCTTCCTGCCCGGCGCACTCTGGATCTTCGGCGAATCGACGAGACCGTATCCGCGCACCCAAACGTTGTAGTTCGCCTTCGGCAGGTCGGGAACCACATAGCGGCCTTGATCGTCGGTCACAACGGTCCTGCTCATTTTTGTGGGCAGGTCGACGGTCTCCGCGATCACCCAGACCCCGGCTTCGGGCCCCTTTGTGCTGGTGACGACGCCGCCGATGTCGTCATTGTCGATGGAGACTGAGCTCGCGACCTGTGCGGTGGTCCTGGCCATCGACATGGCGAGCCACATCGCGACCCCAACGCCAAGCATCCCGAGAGAAGCCACGTTTCGCATCATGTTCGGCTGTTTCACCCCGTGTCCTCTCCTCACTTCTGGGATGCGGTCAGCAACTCGGCAAGGTGACGTTGCCAGACCACCGGAATCGAATGAGTGCCGTGACCGCGAGTTTGGTCGCTCACGGGCACCAGGATGAAGCGACCGCGCTTCACGCGTGTGATCGCGCGCTCCATGATTCCCATCTCCGGTGGGTTCACGAAATCATCGGCGGAGTTGATGGCAAGCAAGGGTGCCTTGATTGATTCCAGCCGGGGGGACGGGTCGTAATCACGAGACGAGTCGTACCGGTATAGCGTGTCGTTGGCATCGGCTGTAGCCAGGCCCGCGCGGACCTGATCGTCGAGAAACTTGTCCGTCGCTGCCGCGGTCGGATACTGCTTCTGCCATTGCAAAGGTGAGCTGCCTGCCATCATCGACATGTAGAGCGCGGTGATCAGACCTCTCGGCTGCGTCGTGTACTCGCCATTCTTCCATTCAGGATCGTTGCGGATCGCGTCGATGATCATTTTTCGATAGATGCGATTGCGCCCGGCGATCGGCACGGGATTGCTTGCCAGGGGCATCAGCGCGTCCATGAAATCGGGATAGGTCTCGCCCCACATCCAGGTGTGCATCGCGCCCATCGACGTGCCCAACACCAGCCGAAGGTGCGTCACGCCGAGTTTTTCCGTGAGCAGGCTGTGCTGGGCGCGGATCATGTCTGCGTAGGCGTAATGCGGAAACTTCGCACGCAGGCCGTCGCTCGGCTTGCTCGACTGCCCGGAGCCGATCGCGTCCGGCAGGATGATGAAATGCGTATTGCCATCGAGCTGTTGTCCTTGCTCGAAAAGCTGGCCCGCAAACGACGCCTCGAGGAATCCCGCGCTGGTTCCGCTCGTCCCGTGCAGGATGAGCACGGCGTTTCGGACAACACCTGCCTGGTCTCGCTGGGGTGTGCCGATGGTCCGGTAGTGAATCCGGAGCTCGGGCAGTACTTCACCGGTCGCAAACCTGAAGTTCTTGACGATGTGATCGCCTTCGACGGGTGGGGGATAGGTCGCTGCCGCGGCGGGGCTTCCTCCGACCAGCAATGTGGACAGCAGGGCCACAGTCTTCAGTCTCATTCGGTTTGCTCCATGCGAAGCGGGTATCCCTGGAGCGAGAGGATAGTCCGGCAAATTCAAACCGCGAAATAGAAACGTAAGATGGTTCTTCCGCCAGCGTTATCACTGACAAGGCGAGCTCGCTAACCCGTGGGAAACACCTGAGTTGCCGCGCCAAAGCCCTCTTAGGGCTGCTAACCACAGCGGTTGGCAGGCCGGCTACCTTAGCAGTATAGTACTCGCCCGCCGGCGGATCACCCGGCGCACACAGCGACAACGCATACGCCCGAGCTAGGAGCGCGGCTGAATGCTGCAACCAGGTACCCAAGTCGGACGGTACGAGATTCAGCGCCGATTGGGACGCGGTGGGATGGGGACCGTGTACGCCGCACATGACCCTGTCCTCGGTCGGATGGTGGCGATCAAGGTTTTTCTCAGCGATCTTGACTTGCCGGACGCCGCCGAGCGTTTCACCCGTGAAGCTCGTTCCGCGGCAGCACTCAATCACGCGAACATTGTCACCACTCACGACTACGGCGAGTTCTCTTCGCAGCCGTACATCGTCATGGAATACATCCAAGGCGAAACGCTGACCGAGATCATCCGGCGCAAGGCGCCTGTGTCCCCCGCGGAAAAGCTGAGGTGGCTCGAGGAACTGTGCACTGGCGTGGCGTACGCCCACCGGGTTGGCGTCATTCACCGGGACATCAAGCCAACGAACCTGATGATTGACCGGTCAGGCCGGCTCAAGATCCTGGACTTCGGAATCGCCCGAATGCTCGGATCGCTCGCGTCACATGCGACCGCGCTGATTGGGACGCCGGGTTACATGGCGCCCGAACAGATTCTGGGAGGGACGATCGACTACCGTTCCGATCTGTTCTCAATCGGAGTGGTGAGCTACGAGCTTCTCTCCTACGCCGAAGCGTTCCCGGGCGATACGCTGCCAACGATTACCCACCGTATCCTCTCTGATGAACCGGTGCCGCTCACCCAGCTCGTTCCGGACATCAATCTGGAGCTGGTGGACATCGTGGAGCGGTCACTGAAGAAGAGCGCCGAGGAACGTTTCGCCGATGCAGAATCGCTCCGTGTGGCGATCAGCGCCGTGCGCCGTCAGTTTGATAGTGACTCCAGTGGCTGGGATGCGGCTGCGCCAACAATGTTGCGCAGTACCCCTACCGGGGGAGGAATCAAGCGAGACTCCGGATCGCAGAGAAAAGTCGAACAGAACGTGGTGGGCGTTGCGCAGCTGACTCCACCACCAGACCCGGGCAGAACGAATCGCGAAGAAATTATCCGTCGACGACTTACGCAAATCGATGCGTCGCTGGTCGATGCGCGCTCGTTGCTGGCTGCCGGGGATCTCGACGCTTCCCTCGAAGCCTGCGTCCAGGCGTTGACCATTGACGACACGCACGCCGAGGCGCTCGAGCTGGAACAGGCCATCCAGACGGCGCTGTCCAGACAGCGTGCCGGTGCGCTCATCCTGGAAGCGCGCAGCGAACTCGGACGAGGCGCGCTGACCGGGGCGCAGGATCTGATGCAGCAGGCCCGTGCGTTGGACCCCGACGCACCGGACGTCAAACGGCTCGAACGCGATCTCCGTCTTGCACGGGTCGAGCAAGAGCGGATCCGCCAGCGGGCACTCGCCGTGGACAAGGCGATCGCGGCGGCAACGCAGTCGCTCGAGCGCGGGGAAGTCGAAGCGGCGCTCGCGTTCGCTCGAGAGGCGCTGGAACTCGACCCGGGCTCGACAAAGGCCCTTGCGGCTGAAGCGGCAGCCATGCGTCGGCTCGACGAAGAGACGGGCGCCGGCGGCGAAAGCGCGCCGACGATTCTTTCGGGGACCCCCGTCCCCCGGCCGAGTGGGAACGCGGCTGGCGCAGGTGCAGCCGTGGCGCCAACGATCATCGCAAAGGGTGTGCGTCGAACGCCGCCGCCGGCTGTACCGCAAAACAAGGTTGTCGTTCCCGTCCCTAAGGGCCCTCGAACGGATCTGCGTGTTCGGCTCCACGCGTTGGGCACGTCCATTCTCCCGGTCGTCACTTCCATCCGCCCGGCCGTCACTTCCATCGGCGCGCTCGTCACGTCCGCGAAGGCGGCCGTTGATGCACGGCCGAAGCGGGAAAAGATGATCGTCGGCTGGACGGCGGGCGCAGTGCTGTTGGCGCTGGTTGCGATCGCAGGCGTGATGCTCATCCCACGTCCGGCGCCTCAGATGGGCACGATGATGATCGAGGCGGTTCCGTGGGCGAACATTACGGGCATTGAAGCGGCAGACGGAACACGTCCGGCCCTCCCTTCAACGGCCTCGACACCAATGTCATTGAACCTTCCGGTCGGGACCTATCGCGTCCGCCTCATTGGACCTCCTCCTGAGTCGGAATCGCGTCTTGTCACGGTGCAGGTAAACGTGGGATCTGTCACGACCGCACCGACCGAACGCTTCCGGGTGCTCACACCAGAGGAATATTTCGAACGATATCTCCCGTCGTCGACGGTACCAGCGTCCGACCTTCCACCGCTGGTGGATCCGACGGCCGCCTCCGCGGCCGCTACACCGGCAGCATCCGGAAACTCACCTGCAACTGCGGCAGGTCGAGGAGTGACTCAATGATCCGCCCGCCTTTCCGCTGGAGTCGTCTGGTGCTTCTGACGTGTGCGACGTGGATCGTCACGCTGGTCCTCGCCCCAGCCGCTCACGCACAGGACGATGCGTTCAAGGCTGGAATTAGCGCCCGCGGCGACCGGAAGTGGCAGGATGTCGTGCTGCAGATGCGTCGGGCGATTCAAGACGACGCGGCGGAGTCAACGAGGATGGTCCGGTCCGGCATCGGCAGCCTTCTGAGACAGGGCGGAACCCAGTACTTGCCGCATTTCTTCCTCGGAGAGGCACTGTTCAACCTGCAGGACTGTGTTGGCGCGGTCGGCGCCTGGTCCAGGTCCGAGCAGCAGGGAGCCGTCCGATCACGCCCCGACTTTCTCACGATCCTTCAGAACGGGTACGCCTCGTGCGAAATGAAGGGCGTACTCCCTCCGAGCAAGTACGATCCGTTGCTGACTCGAATAACGCAGAATGTCAATGATGTGAACACCCACGCTCGAACAGTAACGACGCTTGGAACGGCGAACATCGATCTCTGGCAGGGCGACGTGAAGGAACAATACGAGCGCGCCAGCGGTGAAATTCAGAACGCCCGCACACGTCTCGAGACCGCGACGAAGTCGCGTTCACAAAGCGATTTCAATGAGGCGGGTGCGGCCACGGAGCGGGCGAGGCGCATTCTGGTGACGATCGAAGCGAATCTCAACGCGGCGGTCTACGCGCGTCTGTCCATTCAGGGACAGGCAAGGGACGTCGAGCAGATGATCGCGACCGCCGACGAGTTCGACCGCGCCATTGACGCCAGGAAGGCGACGCTGACACCGTCGCTCACAGCTGCGCGTCAGGAGGGTCGGAACGCGGTGACTCGTGCGCGGGATCGGCTCGGCGCAGGCGTGAAGGCGTCCAGTACATCCGCGCTGAGCGAGTCGCGAGCGTTCGCACAGGATGCCTCAACTCGACTCAAGCAGGTGCTGGATGAGCTGACAAGGTTCGAAAAGGACACCCTGCAGCGACAACTGACTGACGCCGCAGCTCGTGCCAACGAAGCCTTTGCTTTTGTCGATGGCGCATTCGCGACTCTGGACCACTTGGCAACGGAGAGACCGGCGTTGATGCGCCCTGACATGGCCGCCGAGCGGGAGGCAGTCCAGCGTCAGGTTTCTTCTGTGCGCCGGAGATTCGACGCCGCTCGGAAAGCAGAAGACGTATCCTCCATCGTCGACGTGACTCGCCGGACACTCGAGAACGGGAATCGGCTGAATGCGTTGATCTCTGCATTCGGTCCGATGACGATCACTGACCGAGGCGTACCTGCCGCCCTTGCAGAGGGAGCCCGCCTGTTCTTCGCGGGTGAATATGAACAGGCGGTGTCCGTATTGAATCCAGAGGGGGGATCCGCAACGGTTACTCCGCTCCAACTGCACGTTCATCTGTTTCGCGCAGCTGCGTCTTATGCGTTGTTCCTTCGATCGCGCGAGGCCGATAAGGCGTTGCTCGCGCAGGCGCTGACCGAAGTCGAGGCGTGCCGGCGGATCGATTCCGCGTTTCAGCCGGACCCTCGAGCCTTCACGCCGACCTTCATCAGCTTCTTCCGCAACGGGAGCGCGGCCGGAACCAAGAGCGCCGCGACCCCTGCCTCGCAACAGTGAGCTGCCGGGCGTTCCGGCAGAGGCCGCGGTACAGGCGGTAAACTAGGCCGGAGAAGGGCCATGATCCTCACGCTCGAAATTACCGGCCCGCAGGCGGAGAAGCTCGGCGCGATTCGCCGCAAGGTGTTCAACGCAACGGGCGGTACTATCGGTCGCCTGCCTGACAACTACTGGGCCCTGCCGGATCCCTATATTTCGAGCCGGCATGCGCTGATTCGGTACCGCGACGGGGTGTTTTACATCGAGGACACGAGTACCAACGGCGTGTTCGTCAACTCGCAGGACAACCGGCTGGTAAAAGGCCAGCCGCATGCACTGAAGTCGGGCGATTGGATCTTCATCGAGCCCTATGAGATCCGCGCGTCAATCACGAGCCCGCCGAAAGAGGCGGCCTCGTCGATTGGCGATCTCTTTCCCGCGTCACCCGACAATCCATTCGGACCGCCGAGCGCCGTTGCGCGAGAGCCGTTCGTCCCGACGTTCGATCACGTCCCGGAGCCGATACCCGACGACGAATTGGATCCGATGAAGAAACTCGGTTTCGGACCGACGCCTTCGAGAGCCAGTTCGCCCAAGCTGGCTGACTTGGCCGGTCAGTCAACATTGAAGGATCACTATCAGCCTCCCGGGCACATCGAGACGCCATCGGAACAGCCGCCAGGTGAGAACGTGCCGTTCATTCCAGCCGGCTACAATCCTCTCGACGACAGCGGCGTGACGCCTCCGCCGGTACAGAAAGCGCTTGGGGACTCACGCGTTCCAGCCCCGCGGCGAGACCGCCGGCCGCTCTCGGCGACGCCGCCCGCGGCTCCCGCTCCGCCAGTCATCGCGCCCCCAGCGAAAGAGGAGGCTGTCCCCGGTCGGGCGCGTGGATCCGTGGATCTCCACGCAGTGCTGCTGGGGGCGGGGCTCGAAGACATTGACGTGACCCCTGAACTGGCCCGCAGCTTCGGTGAGATTCTGCGCGTTGTAGTCGCCGGGCTCATCGACGTCCTGCGAGCGCGTAGCGATCTGAAGAACGAGTTTCGGATGGATATGACGATGTACCGTCAGACTGCGAACAACCCGCTCAAACATTCGGTCAACGTCGACGACGCGCTCCACAACCTGCTTGTTAAGCGCAACGCCGCATTTCTGGGGCCCGTTGACGCGTTCGAGGATGCATTTGACGATGTGAGAAACCACCAGCTGGGAATGCTGGCGGGCATGCACGCGGCGTTCGATGCGTTGCTCGCACAATTCGATCCCGAGCGTCTGCAGGCAGATTTCGATCGCCAGTTGAAGAAAGGTGCCCTGCTCTCGGCGCCGGCCAAACTCCGTTATTGGGAGCTGTACCGAGAGAAGTTTCATGGTATGGTCAAGGACCCTGAGAGATGCTTTCGCGAGCTGTTCGGCAATGAGTTTGCGGAGGCGTACGAGGAACAGTTGAAGCGCCTCAAGGGCCAGGGCCGCGCCCCGAAGCGTTAGAGGCGGTCGTGCACATCACGCGACATATGATCTGCCGTTATCGAACGCTCGGCCTGGGATGGACCTTCGTCGGGGCGCTTGTTGCCGTCAGCTGTGGCAAGGCACCTCCTCCGGCGCCCCCGTCTATCACGATTGCCGCGCCGCCGGATGCACGAGTCAAGGCGCCCATGACGCTGGCCGCGAGCGCAGACACGAACCCGGACGCGACCGGCAGACCGTCGCCGGTGGTCGTGCGTGTGTATCAGCTGCGGACCGACGGCGCATTCGCAGGGGCGGACTTCTTCGCGTTGTTCGATGACGATCAGAAAGTGCTTGGACCAGAGTTGATCAGCCGAGACGAATTCGTGCTTGCGCCGGCGGAGCGGCGCACGATGGATGTCACGCTCTCGGGCGAGACCCGCTACGTCGGCGCCGTCGCCGCGTTTCGTGACATTCGCAACGCACAGTGGCGGGTGCTGGTGCCCGCATCGAAAAGCGCGCTGAACCTGGCGATTGAGCGGGCGCGAATCGTGCTCACGGTCGCGGCGAATTGATCATGACCAGCCACCGGACGTTACGGTAGTCAACTTTTCAGGGCACCTCGGATACGAGAATGTCGGCTCATAACAAGGTCGTCTGGTCCGAGGGGCTGTTCCTGCAACCGCAGCACTTTCAGCAGCAGGATCGCTACTTCGAACGCTTCGTCGAGGGTCGCTGCCAGGCTCTGATCCCGCACAGCTGGGGGTTCACGGAGATCGAGCTCGAACGCGATCTCCTGAGCATCGGCAAGTTCGCGTTGCGCCGTGCCGCCGGCGTATTTCCCGACGGAACGCCGTTCCGCATGCCCGATGACGACCCGCTGCCGGCCCCGGTAGATGTCGGCGCGCAGGTACGGGATCAAATTGTCTATCTGGCGGTTCCGGTACGCCGCGCCGATGCCACCGACGTCGAGCGCGCGGCGAGCGCCGATGGACTGGTCAGGCATGAGGTTCGGGAGTGGGAGGCGCGCGACGCCACCTCGACCTCCGGAAACGCCGCCCTGCTCGAAGTCGGCGCCCTGCGCACGCGACTCCTGTTCGCGAGCGATGTCACCCAGGCGTACGCCTGCATCCCACTCGCACATCTGATCGAGTGCCGCTCCGATAAGCAGGTGGTGCTCGAGGAGGCATTCATTCCCACGGTACTTCACGCGCGCGCAGCGACGCGCCTCGCGACGTTCATGAAAGAGCTTGTCGGGCTGCTGCATCAGCGAGGTGAAGCCCTCGGAGGACGAGTGGCGGCGACCGACCGCGGGGGCTCGGCGGAGATTGCGCAGTTCCTGATGCTGCAGGCGATCAACCGCTACGAGCCGTTGGTCGCTCATTTTGCCGATTCGGGAGGCCCGCATCCCGAAGAACTGTTTCGCGTGTGTGTGTCGGCGGCAGGGGAGCTGGCCACGTTCACCGCCGCATCGAAACGGGCGCCCGGCCTCGCGCCCTACCGGCACGATCGACTGCGCGAATCATTCGAACCGGTGATCGCGGCGCTCCGCGCGTCGTTGAGCACGGTGCTCGAACAAAGCGCGATTCCCATCCCGATCGAGGCGAAGAAGTTCGGCATCAGTGTCGCCACCGTCGCGGATCGGTCGCTGTTCAGCACGGCCGTCTTCGTTCTGGCGGCGCGCGCCGACCTGCCGGCCGAGGAGCTCCGAAGGCGTTTTCCAGCGCAGCTGAAGATCGGTCCGGTTGAACAGATTCGCGATCTCGTGATGGCGGCGCTTCCGGGCGTGCCGGTCCACCCGGTACCTGTCGCGCCCCGGCAGATCCCGTTTCATGCGGGCTTCGTGTATTTCGAGGTCGATCAGTCGAACGAGCTGTGGAGTCAACTCAAGGCCTCTGGAGGCGTGGCCATGCACGTGGCCGGAGACTTTCCGGGGCTGACGCTGGAATTCTGGGCCATCCGCAGCTGATGTAGCAACGAGGCCGGCGTCTTCGTGCGCATTCCGTTGATCAGGCGCCGCAGTTGTGCGGGTGCATGCGGTTCACGTTTACAGGCGACCTAGCCGATGCCGGATATCGACGATCCATTCAAGCCGTCAGATGCCACCGTGCTGCGGCCGCGGCCCGGCGCCGGGAAGCGCGGATCGGGCGACGTCGCGCCTCCCCCGAGGGCGAGCGCCCCGGCGAGCTCGTATGCCGATCCGATTTCTGACGCCGCGCGCGAGTCTCTGGGCGCCGGACTCAATCCTCTGGCACAGGCGGCGAGTCCGCTGCTGCTGCTCGCGGGCCAGCTGCGCGGAACCCTGGCGATGCCCGAGCTCGCAGGTCTGCGGCGTCATGCACTCGACGAGATTCGCCGCTTCGAAGAGCGCGCCAGGTCGCTGGGGGTCCACAACGATATCGTGCTACCCGCACGCTATCTGCTCTGCGCCAGCCTCGATGAAGCCGTGCTGTCGACGCCCTGGGGATCGCAGAGCGAATGGGCCCAGCAGCCGCTGCTCGTCGCCCTCCATCGCGAGGCGTGGGGCGGTGAGAAATTCTTTGAGCTGCTCGACCGGCTCTCGCAGGATCCCGCTCGACACGTCGATTTGCTCGAGTTGCAGTATCTCTGCCTCTCACTCGGCTTCGCCGGAAAATTCCAGGTGCAGGCGCGAGGAGACTCGCGTCTGGCGGAAATCAAGCACACGCTGTTCAGGACGATTCGCGATCAGCGGGGCACGGTGCCGCCGGAGTTGTCTCTGCACTGGAAGGGGGTTCAGGACCGGCGCAGCCGGCTGGTTCGTTACGTCCCGTGGTGGGTGGTCGGCGCGATGGTGCTGGCTCTACTCGCCATGACGTTCGCGGTGTACTACGCCCGCCTCGGGCGCGCCGCGGCTCCCATCCATACCGAGCTCGCGAACGTGGGCCTCGAGGCCTTCCACGCGCCGGTCACGGCGGCGGCGGCGGCCGGGCCGACACTCAAGATGCTTCTGGCGCCGGAGAATGCCAGCGGCTCGTTGAGCGTCGAAGAGGAGGGCGGCCGTACCGTGATCACGCCGCTCGCACGCGACCTGTTTGCGTCGGGCAGCGCTACGCCTAATCGCGCGTATGCCACCCTGCTGCAGCGCGTCGCCGATGCCATTAACAAGGTGCCCGGGCGCGTGCTGGTCGAGGGACACACCGACGATCAGCCGCTCGCGTCGCTGCGCTACCGGAATAATTTCGAGTTGTCACGCGAACGCGCGGTCAGTGTGGCGAAGCTTCTCCAGCAGGGCGCCGCGAATCCCGCGCGCATCGAGTGGAGCGGCGTCGGCTCGGCCCGGCCGCGGTACCGTCCAGAGTCGGCACCGGAGAACCGGGCGCGCAACCGGCGCGTTGAAATCATCCACGTGCGTTGAACAGAGCATGAGCAGCATATGTTGTCCTTTCTGAAGAGCCGCGCGTTCATGATCCTGCTTGGCCTGACCCTCCTGGCCTTGTTCATCTGGTATGCGGGACCCTACTTCGCGTTCGCCGACTATCGTCCGCTCGAATCGGCGACCGCCAGACTCATCGCCATCGCCGTTGTGGTCGTGTTGTGGTGCGCGTCGGTGGTGCTCAAGCGGCTGCGCGCCAATCGGGCCAGCGACAAGCTGGTCGCCGCGGTGGTCAAGCAGGCGAGTGCCGACCAGGGCAGGCCGAGCGCTGATGCCGTCCAGCTCCGCGAGCGGTTCGAGGAAGCGGTCGCGACACTCAAACAGAAACGGCGAAGCGGTCACAGTCTCTACGACCTCCCGTGGTACGTAATCATTGGTGCGCCTGGTTCAGGGAAGACCACCGCGCTCGTGAACTCCGGCCTGCATTTCCCGCTCGAACAGCGAACCGGGAGGGGAGCGCTGCGTGGAGTGGGGGGTACGCGCAATTGCGACTGGTGGTTTACGGACGAAGCCGTGTTTCTCGACACCGCCGGCCGCTACACGACACAGGATTCCGACAGTGCCGCGGACAGCGAGGGCTGGTCCGAATTCCTTGCCCTCCTGCGCAAGTACCGCGCCCGTCGGCCTGTCAACGGAATCATCCTGACGATCAGCGCGCAGGACCTGATGACGGCCGGCCACGCTGGACAGGAGGCGCACGTCTCCGCAGCGCGCCGGCGATTGAACGAGCTCAATCGAGAGTTGCGGATACAGCTGCCTGTGTATCTGATGGTGACCAAGTGCGACCTGGTCGCCGGATTCACGGAGTACTTCGACGACCAGGAACAGGAGGGGCGCGCACAGGTGTGGGGCGTGACGTTCCCGTACGAGCACACAGTCAAAGGAGAAGCCGCCCAGTCGTTTCCAGCAGAGTTGGATGCATTGATCGCGCGGCTGAACGCGCGCCTCTTCGGGCGCCTCGAAGAGGACCGGGATGTCCGTCGCCGCGCGAAAATCTTCGGCTTCCCGCAGCAGATGGCCGCGGTGCGTGACGCACTCAGCCAGTTTGTGACGGACGTCTTCGGGTCGACTCGATTCGATCAGCAGGTGCTGCTGCGCGGCGTGTACTTCACGAGCGGCACGCAGGAAGGGACGCCCATCGATCGGCTGTTGGGAGCGCTCGGCCGCCGATTCTCGGTCGCGCCTGATGCGGTGGTCCCGCAGGCCGGTCGTGGCAAAGCGTATTTCATCGAGCGGTTGCTGAAAGACGTCCTGCTCGCCGAGTCGGGGCTCGCCGGCGTGAATCGGCGCTTTGAAGTGCAGATGGCCGCAGCGCAGGTCGGACTCTACGCGGCGATGGCAACCCTCGCCGTGGTGGGGATCGTTCTGTGGACCGTCAGCTACAGCCGGAATCGGGCGTACATCGACGGAGTGGCCACTGATGTGAGCCGGTTGCGCGAGGTGCCGCCGGTCGCCGCGGACTCGTCGCTCGACGCGGCATTGCCCCGACTCGACGCCGTGCGCGCCGTCGTCGATTCGGCGAGTCGCTACAGTGACGGCGCACCGTGGCCGATGCGGTGGGGACTCTACCAGGGAAATTCATTGCGCGACGCCGCGCGGGATGCCTACGCACGGGAGCTCGACGGCGCGATGCTGCCCCACGTTGCGGAACGTTTCAAACAGAGGATGATCGAGTCGGCAGCGGAGCCCGAACCGCTGTACGAGTACCTCAGGGGCTATCTGATGCTCGGCTATCCCGAGCATCTCAACAAACCGCAGCTCTCGGCGCTCGCGGATTCGGAGTGGCAGTCCACCTATGCCGCCGATCCCGATCGCGCCGCCACGGTCACGAAACACTTCCGCAACCTGCTCGAGTACGAAGACTCGCTTCGTCCAATCGCGCTTGACGAAGCGATCGTCACCCAGGCGCGGAGCACCCTGCGGCAGGCGTCCCAGGCCGGTCTCGTGTATCGAGCCGTCAAGAACTATTACGCAAACGACGCCACCCGGGCGCTGCGCCTCGACCTGGTCGCCGGCCTCGGCGCGGAACGCGTGCTGCGGCGCAAAAGCCGCGTCAGTCTCGCCGAGCCGGTGCCGAGCGTCTACACAAAACCAGTATTCGAGGAGATCACCGACAAAGGCACCGACGCGATCGTCAAACAGCTCACCGACGAGTACTGGGTGTGGGGCGACACGCGCCCATCGATTACAGGATCGGCAAAACTGACCGCCGACTTCCTGGATATTTATGAAAAGGACTACATCGCTGCCTGGGATCGCATCGTCAACGACATTCAATCGACGCCTGTTTCGTCGTTGTCCCAGACCAAAGACGCTCTGGCGATTCTCAGCGGACCGACGTCGCCGCTCCGCGGCCTGCTGAAGGCCGTCGATGACAACACCTACATCGTGAAGCCTCCGGATCCGGCGAAGCCCGGCATCATCGGCGGGATTGGAAGCCGCATTGGAGGAGCGCTTGAACGAGGTCGCGCAAGACTGGGCGTTCCCACCGTGGTGCCCGGGGCGCAGATCACGGCTCATTTCGAGCCCATCCATCGGCTGCTCGCGGGAGACAAGGGCAGCGCACCTATCGACGCCATCCTGAACAAGCTGCGCGAGCTCCAGCAGAAAGTCGAGCCGCTCGGCGCGCTCGGCGGTCCCGATGTCAAAGATCCTCAGGCGATCGCCGGTATCGGGGAGACCGCAAACGCGCTGAAGCGCGACGCGGTTACGCTGCCGCCGGGCATCGGCTCGGTGGTCACGCAGGTCGCCAACGGTGCGACCGCGGCGGTTCGCGGAGATCTCAGCATCACCCTCGAGAGTCGTTACCAGCAGGACGTCGTCAAAGAGTGCACCGCGATCGTCGCCAGTCGATTTCCATTCGTAGCCGGCAGCCCGACCGATGTCCCGCTCGCCGACTTCGGTCGGCTACTCGGCTACAACGGGGTGTACGACACGTTCTTCAAGACGGAGCTCGCGAGCCTGGTCGACACATCACGAAGCCCGTGGGCGTGGAGACGCGATGCGTCCGGCGCCGCGGTTGGCGGATCGGTGTCGATGCTGCGGCAGTTCGAGGCGGCGGATCGCATCCGCACGATGTTTTTCCGGTCCGGATCGCAGGATCCCGAGGTGCGCTTCTCCATCGCTGCAGTCGATCTCGATGCAGGTGCCGTGCGGTTTACCCTGGATGTCGATGGGCAGGCATTCGACTATCGTCATGGTCCCGTCATCGCCAAGCCCATGACATGGCCCGGGCCGAATCCCGGGCGGGCGATTGCGACGTTCGAGGAACGCACAGGTGGGCGTCCGAACATCGCAGCCGAGGGGCCGTGGGCATGGTTCCGACTGATTGACCAGGCCCAGGTACAGCGCGAGACGGATGCCGTCTATGTCGTCACCATCGAGAAGAACGGCCACGAGTCGCGCATCCGTGTCGAGAGCATCAGCATCCGAAATCCGTACGGAAACCAGGCCCTGCAGCAATTCCGCTGCGGGTAGTGAGCACGTCGGCAGTGTTGGAAGTAGGCTTCTACGGCAAGCTGCCGAGTCACGGCGACTTCCTGCGGCGCCGCGTGTCGGACGCGTTTGTGCGCGTGTGGGATGCGTGGTTGCAGGACTGCATCGGCGCGAGCAGGGCAAGTCTTGGAGATCGCTGGCTCGATGTCTATCTGACGAGCCCCGCCTGGCGTTTTGCCTGCGCCGGTGGAACGTTTGGTCCGGCGCCAGTGATCGGATTGATGGTCCCGAGCGTCGACCGCGTAGGCCGCTACTTTCACCTGACGCTCGTGGCTGAACTGCCGGAGGATGTGAGCATCGTCTCCGCCGCAACGGGCTTGGAGGGGTTTTTCGAAAGCGCACAGCGATTGGTCATCGAGACGCTCGCCGCGGAAAGTGTCGACTTCGAGCGCTTCGACGAGGAGGTCGCCAGGCTGAGCACCGAGCTCGAATCAACCTGCGGGCGCCCCCAAGTGCTCCTGGATCCCTCGGCCGAGGAGATCGTGAACGGCGGCGGTCAGGCCGCCTGGCAGATTCCCATCGGGTCTCCGCTCCAGATGGGACGTGTGCTCGAGCAGATCCTCTCACAGCGTCTGTACAAACTGTATGACCCACTGGTGATCTGGTGGACTGACGGGTCCGCAGCCGTCGAACCCAGTTGTCTGATCGCGAAAGGGTTGCCGCACCCTGATGCCTTCAGCGCGCTGTTGGACGGAGCGTGGACGGCGACGCATTGGCGGACGATTGCGGCACGTGTCGAGGGTCCGCTTCAAACGGAGGCAGAGGTCCTCATGGAGGATCTGACGCCGCCGCGCTACCGATCGGCTGGAGCGACCGACGTCGGTCGCGTGCGCACCATCAATCAGGACTCTCTGCTCGAGCGGACGGAGGTCGGTTTGTGGGCCGTTGCGGACGGCCTCGGCGGGCACAGCGATGGCGAGGTGGCGAGCCGCATGGTCTGTGATGCGCTCGCGGATTTCATTCCCGACGCGAGCTTCGAACATATGGTGGATACCGCGGGAGAACGCCTGCACGAAGTGAACGACCATCTCGTTCGGGCGTCGGCACGCTCACATAATGCCGTTGTCAGCGGCAGCACCGTTGTGGCGTTAATGGCGCGCGGCACGCGCTGCGCGGTGCTCTGGGCGGGCGACAGCCGCGTGTATCGAACGCGGGACGGCCGCCTGGAGCAGCTCACACATGACCACAGCCTCGTGGCAGAGTCGGAAGGGCTCACCCAAGCCTCCTCCAACATAGTGACGCGAGCCATCGGCGGTGATTCGGCGCTGGCGCTCGATGTCTATCGCGACCGCGTGAGCCCCGGTGACCGATTCCTCCTGTGCTCCGATGGCCTGACGCGGATGGTGCCGGAGCCGCAGATCCAGCAATGGATGGCACACGACGACATCCGGGCTGCTGTCGAAGGACTCATCGCGGCCACGTTGACTGCCGGCGCGCCGGACAACGTCACCGTCGTGATTGTAGAGGCCTATTCCTGACGCGATGGTCGAACCCCCCAAAATGTCGGTCCGAGGTCGCGCTTTTCGCGCAGTCGGCCAAATTCACCTCATTTCGATGCAGATTCGGTCCCGCGGTCTGTCCGCACTTTCGGCTTTGGACTTTTTCGGGGAAGTGACTAGAATCCCATCCGTCTCAATAAATAGACGGGTCCGCCCGCGCTGACCATCGATGCTGGCTGGTCCCGATGTGTATTTTCGCGATATCGGCATGTTCGTTTTCGCCAGTTGATTCGTTTTCCTATGTTGAGGCCAGCGCAAGAAGGGTTTGAACAGACCTCCCGACCGGGCAGAGATCTCATATGAGTGCTCTATGGGGAGGCAACGATTTGCTCGGGCCGATCACATCGGACCGGCCGTGTGGAGAGAACCTGGAAGACACGCCGCTGCTGGCTTCCTTTGATACGTTTCGGCTGTTCGGCCAGGCGACACCGCTCGATGCCCGCCCGGATCCTCGTGATCCCGAGGGTAAGCGACCGCTGCCTCCTCCCGAGTGGGGTGAGATCAAGAATCGGGCGATCGAGGCGTTGCGCAAAAGCAAAGACATCCGTTTGCTGGCTCACCTGGGCACCGCGTCGTTGAGAACCGATGGATTGCCAGGGTTTGCCGAAGCGCTGGTGGTTGCCTCGCAGTGGCTCGAGACACATTGGGCGCAGACCTACCCACTGGTCGACGAGGACGCAATCCTGCGACGGAACGCGCTGAATTGCTTCGCGGACCAGATGGCGGTGATCGACGGACTGCGCCGGCTGCCGTTGGCGAGCAGCCGCCAGCACGGAAAGGTCAGTCTGCGCGACATTGACATCGCCACGGGGCAGCTGCAGCCAGGCGACGGTGAAGCCAGGGCAGACGAAGCGCAGATCAATGCGGCGTTCGCCGAGGTACCGCTGGACGAGCTGAAGCTGCTGCAGCAAAGCGCGGCCAACGCCCTGGTGGCGCTGAAAAGCATCGGGTCGGCGATGAGCGCGGCAGGACCCGACGCCGTCCCGGACTACGATCCGTTGGCGGTGCAGCTGGCACGATTGGATCGCGTGGTGAACGACCAGCTTGGATTTCGTGGCGATGCAGCAGGCGAGGAACGTGCCCCCGGCGCGGATGGCGGAGCGGTTACCGTAGGTGCTATCAAGTCGCGCCAGGATGCCATCCGGGCGTTGGACGCAGTGGCCGAGTTTTTCCGGCGCAACGAGCCTTCGAGCCCGATTCCGTTGTTCCTGGACCGTGCGAAGCGCCTGGTCTCCAAGAATTTCCTAGAAGTACTCGCCGATGTTGCCCCTGACGCCGTCCCCCAGGCGCGGTCGGCAGGCGGCCTGGCGCAAGGCGAGTGAGCAGCTTGTGCGGTGTCGAAACTGAGTGGATGCATGAGTAGGTGTCAGGAGGTTTCCCGTGGCTAAGGCAAGCAGTCAGAAATTCATCGCGCGCAATCGTGCACCTCGCGTGCAGATCGAGTACGACGTTGAGCTCTATGGGGCCGAGAAGAAGATCCAGCTTCCGTTCGTGATGGGGGTGTTGGCGGATCTGTCGGGAAAACCCGCGGAGCCGCTGGCGCCGGTCGCGGATCGGAAATTTCTCGAGATTGACGTCGACAACTTTGACAGCCGGATGAAGGCCCTGAAGCCGCGGGTGGCGTTTCAGCTGCCGAACACCCTGACCGGCGAGGGCAATCTCAACGTGGAGCTGACGTTCGAGAGCATGGACGACTTCTCGCCCGCGGCGGTGGCACGCAAGGTTGATGCGCTGAATAAGCTGCTCGAGACGAGGCAGCAGCTCTCAAATCTCATCACTTATATGGACGGCAAAAGCGGGGCGGAGGAGCTCGTGAGCAAACTGTTGCAGGATCCCGCCCTCCTGCAGACGCTTGCGACCACGAAAAAGCCACAGGACGAACCTTCGTCGTAAACGTGAGCCACCGAGCGGAGAACAGTTATGGCTGACCCAAAATCCCAGCAGGAAGCACAATCGACGACGGGGACGATTGAGGCGAATGAATTCGACTTTCTGCTGAAGAAGGAATTCAAGCCCAAGACCGACGAAGCGAAAGAAGCCGTCGAGCGCGCCGTGCGAACGCTGGCCGAGCAGGCGCTCTCGCAAACGAAGCTGATTAGCAGCGACGTCGTCAAGTCGATCGAGGCGATCATCGCGCAGATCGACACGAAGCTCACCGAGCAGATCAATCTGATCCTCCACCACGAGGACTTCCAGAAGATCGAGGGGGCGTGGCGGGGGCTGCATTATCTGGTCAACAACACAGAGACCGACGAAATGCTGAAGATCCGATTCATGGATATCAGCAAGAACGAGTTGGGCAAGACCCTCAAACGCTACAAGGGCACCGCCTGGGACCAGAGCCCGCTGTTCAAGAAGGTCTATGAAGCGGAGTACGGTCAGTTCGGCGGCGAACCGTTTGGCTGTCTCGTGGGCGACTACCATTTCGACCAGACGCCTCCAGATGTCGAGCTGCTGGGAGAAATGTCGAAGGTCGCTGCCGCGGCGCACGCGCCTTTCATTGCCGGCGCCTCGCCCACCGTGATGCAGATGGACAGTTGGCAGGAGCTGGCCAATCCCCGCGATCTCACGAAGATCTTCCTCACGCCGGAATACGCCGGTTGGCGGTCATTGCGGGAATCGGAAGACGCCCGGTATATCGGCCTCGCGATGCCTCGCTACCTGTCACGCCTCCCCTACGGTCCGAAGACCAGCCCGGTGGAAGAGTTCGATTTCGACGAGGACACCGGGGCGGCCGACCACAGCCGGTATACATGGGCGAACGCCGCGTATGCCATGGCAGTCAACATCAACCGGTCATTCAAGATGTATGGCTGGTGCTCGCGGATACGCGGCGTCGAGTCGGGAGGCTCGGTCGAAGGGCTTCCGACACACACGTTTCCGACCGACGATGGTGGCGTGGACATGAAGTGTCCGACGGAGATCGCGATTAGCGACCGCCGTGAAGCGGAGCTGGCCAAGAACGGATTCATGCCGCTGGTGCACCGTAAGAACTCGGACTTCGCGGCGTTTATAGGTGCACAGTCGTTGCAGAAGCCCAGCGAATACGATGACCCCGATGCCACCGCGAACGCGAATCTGGCGGCACGGCTCCCGTACATGTTTGCATGCTGCCGCTTCGCGCATTACCTGAAATGCATCGTGCGAGACAAGATCGGCTCGTTCAAGGAGAAGGACGACATGCAGCGGTGGCTGCAGAAGTGGATCATGAACTACGTGGATGGCGACCCGGCGCATTCGTCGGAATCGACCAAGGCGTCGAAGCCACTGGCCGCGGCTGAAGTGCAAGTAGAGGAGATCGAAGGCAACCCGGGCTATTACGCGGCGAAGTTCTTCCTTCGTCCGCATTACCAGCTGGAGGGGCTCACCGTGTCATTGCGGCTGGTATCCAAGCTGCCTTCGGCGAAGGCCAGCTGAGACGCAGATACCTCCGCGCGGCGGAGGTTTACCGATCGATTGGGAAAAGAAGAGGAGCGTAGCGATGGCAGTAGATGTCTTTTTGAAGCTGGGGACCATCAAGGGTGAATCCAAGGACACCGCCCACGTAGGCGAGATCGACATCCTCTCATGGTCCTGGGGAATCGCGCAGACGGGCACCATGGGCCACGGGGGGGGAGGCGGCGCTGGCAAGGCGAATTTCAGCGATCTGAGCATCATGCACGCCCTCGATAAGGCCTCGCCGGTGTTGATGGCGTCGTGCGCGAACGGTGAGCACATCCCGGAAGGGACGCTCGTGGCGCGCAAGGCCGGGAAGGGTCAGCAGGAATACCTCATCCTCAAGATGACCGATGTCCTGATCACGAGCGTTCAACCGTCCGGCAGCAGTGAGGAACCGATGGAGAGTGTCTCACTGCAGTTCGGGAAAGTGGACCTCGAATACAAGCCCCAGAAGCCGGACGGTTCGCTCGACGCGGGACTGCACTTCAAATACGACATCACGGGCAACAAGGAAGGCTAAGTGATCGACGGACACGCCTTGACGGGCGGATCCGGCGATATGTTCCTGATGGTCAAGGGCGCCAAGGGCGGTCTGATCAAAGGGGAAACGCAGGACGACGTCCACAAGGGAGAAATCGACGTCCTGAGTTGGTCGTGGGGTATGCACGCGCGGCCTTCGCTCGGGGGTGGTGGCGCCACCGGCAAGGCCGCTGTGCACGAACTGAAGGTCGTCAAGAAGATCGACAGCGCCTCGACGGCGCTGATGGTGGCGCTGCGCACGAACGAGCTGATTGTCAAGGCCGTGCTCACGCTGCGCAAGGCGGGCAAGACACCGCTCGAATACCTCACGATCACCATTGAGCAAGGCCGGGTGACGTCGCTCACGATTGAGGCAGGCGACAAGAGCGGCAGCCCGGACCTGTTCGAGCAGGTCAGCTTCTCGTTCAACAAGATCACCGTCGAGTACGTGCCTCAGGGCAAAGACGGACAGGCGCTCGGCGGCACGACGTACACCGATCAATGGAATGAGGGAAGCTAGCGCGGTTTCACGCCACGTACCACCGAGACACCGATGGATGTATTCCGGTTTGCCTCGGTGCCCCAGCGCCTCGGTGTTCCGTCACGGTGATAAACAGAGTAGCGGCGCCCGCAGCTCGCGCGCGTCACTGGGGAGCACACGATGAGCGCCGCCGATGCTGCCGAACAGAGCCTGAAGAACGGAGATCCTGCCGCGGCCCTCGCGCACCTGCAGGAGCAGGTCCGAGCCCGCCCGGCCGATCCCAAGCTTCGCGTGTTCTTATTTCAGCTTCTCTGCGTCGTCGGTCAGTGGGACCGCGCGCTGAACCAGCTCAAGGTGGCGACGGAGCTCGACGCCGGCGCGTTGGCCATGGCACAGACCTACGGCGACGCGGTCCGTTGTGAAAGCATCCGGCGCGAAGTCTTCGAAGGACGAAAGTCCCCGATGGTGTTCGGCGAGCCCGAGCAATGGCTGGCGCTTCTTATCGAGTCATTGCTGCTCGCTGGACGCGGTGAGCCCGCGAAATCCGAGGAGTATCGACTTCAGGCCTTCGATGAGGCCGAGGCGTCAGGCGGTGAGCTCGATGGACAGCCGTTCACCTGGATCTGCGACGCCGACTCGCGCCTGGGCCCGGTGCTCGAGGCCGTGATCAACGGGCGGTACTACTGGGTTCCATTCTCGCGCCTGAGCCGCATGACCATGGAAGCTCCCGAAGACCTGCGCGATATGGTGTGGATGCCGGCCCAGCTCCAATTCGAGAACGGCGGCGAGTCGGTCGCGCTCATTCCAACCCGCTATCAGGGCTCGGAAGCCGCGGATGATGGGCTCATCGCGCTTGCGCGCAAAACGCTCTGGGAAGAAATTGCGCCGGACAACCACCACGGTCTCGGCCAGCGGATCATCGCGACCGACGCCGGTGACCTGCCGCTCATGGAGATCCGGTCCCTTTCGATCAATCGGCAGGCGGATGGCGCGATCGAGCCGCTCAGCGCTGATCATGGCTGAGCAGCTCACGCCGCAGGAGCGGCTGCAGCCGGCACTGCTGGATCGTCTCACCGATGACGAGCCGGACAAGAAGCTGGAGCTTCGGGAGCAACGTGTCCTGTCGAAG
>Ga0070698_100000428_pt1 | contig 44881 bp, 63 predicted proteins | sample KBSK1502metaG_FD_65477 | JGI IMG/M metagenome (GOLD analysis project Ga0070698, IMG submission 65477) | Corn, switchgrass and miscanthus rhizosphere microbial communities from Kellogg Biological Station, Michigan, USA - KBS K1-50-2 metaG | ecosystem: Host-associated > Plants > Roots >...
TTCGATCGGTTCTTGTTCGCTTCTCCCCTTTGGCGTAGCGGAGCCCGACGATCGGTTGCCACTCCTGCGCGCGGAGCTCGTCATACGGCACGCGCACGACCTCGAGCGCCATCTCGAGATGGCCGATGTTCTTGAAGAACGAGCTCGAGCCCTTCGCCGACCACGGCGCCGATCGCGAGCTCGCGGGTTGCGGCTGAATCTTCTCGAGGAGCGCGCGGATGATCGGCGGGTTGGCCGGCATGATCGCGCCGGTCGCCGTGTCGGTGTAGATGGCGCCGGCTTTCTCGCGGAACGCGACGAGGACCTCGAGGAGGCCCCGGCAGGAGTCGGGCATCGGCTCGAAGTCAACGAACCGCCCACGGTCGGAGATCAGGGCCAGCCCCCCAGATCCCCCCGGATCGATCCCGAGGTAAAGCATCGGCGTCGCGTGCATTCTGAGCGGAAAGTCTCTAGCTCGTCAACGTGCACGCCGTCGCACACGTCCCGCCGGCGGGAGCTCGAGCCGGAGCAGCTTCCCGCGAACGGCCTCGAGGAGCTCGAGGCGACGGGTCCGATCCCCGTCCGGTTCTTCGGTCGTTTGCTCGAGCGGCGATCCTAATAAGGTTTCTTGATCGATCACTGGAGGATCGGAGGCTGCCGGTAGCCTCCCCCCCGGCTGCCCATAGCCTCCCCCCTGTGGAAAACCTGTTGAAGCTGTGGAAATCGGCGGCGCCTCGAGCTCCTCGAGCCAGGTCGCCGGCGGGAGCGCCTCGGCCCGGAACTCGTAGCGCGTGGTCCCGAACCGCGTCACGCCGGCGGGGCGGAGGATCCCGAGCTCCCGGAGCTCCGCCAGGATGGCCCGCGCCCGCCGCTTGTGGAGCCCGCAGGAGCGCGCGACCAGGCCGACCGATGGGAACGCCCTCGAGCCGTCCGGCGCCGCGTGGTGAGCCATGACGACGGCCGGGAGGCGCAAGTAGGCCGGGAGCCCGGAGGCGAGGACCAGGGACACGAGACGGGCGCTCAACGTGGGGGAACTCCGGCCAGGCTGGACCGTGAGAGAATCGCCGGGTCGGCGTGTCCCGCTCTCGTGCCAGCACACGAGCGCGGCTTATGGCCGGGAGGTTCGCGCCTCCCGGCCGTTCGTCTTTTAGGCGACTCTGCCGATCGCGCGCAAGGCCCCAAGGGGTAGCGGCGATCCGCCGGCGTATGAGGCGCTCGACCTACCGCGGCGCCGAGCCGTAGCGCCGGCCGGACGCGAGGAGCGCCCGGTTCTCGTCCGTGATCCGAATCGAGCAATTCGACCGCTGCCAGTAACACCAGCGGGCGGAGCGGCCGATCGGGATGTTCGTCCGAACGATCCGCCCCTCGAGGACTAGCTGCCGCCAGGCGCGCACCCCCTCGTATGGCTCGAGCCGGAGCCGGCGCGCGGCGCCGTCCGCGTCACTCGGTCGAATGAGCCGCGGCGGGAGCTCCCGGAGGAACGTCTCCGAGTCGCGCGACCATTGCCAGAACGTGAACGAGCCCATCGCTCAGCGGCGCCCCGTGGTCGCGCGCCGAGCGGCGACGATGTTCGTCGCGAACTCGAGCGCGCATTGCAGCCGGCAGAAGTAAGGCACGCCCGGCCGCGAGGAGTAGCCGCGCCACTGAATGAACCGGCGCCGGAGGACGCGGCGCTTCGTCTCCGGCGAGCCGTCGTAATGCGTCCGGCCCGTCTCGACGCGCGTCGACTCGAGGATCTCGGAATCGTAGGCGAGCCCCTTCCCGCAGTGTTCGCAGAGCGGCCGATCGGCCGGGAGCCCCTCGACGCGCGCCGCGCCGGCGCCGGCCGGCGATGTTGTCGTCGCCATCAGAACGATCCCCCGTGATGCTTGTCGAGCACGTCGCCGAAGAACGAGGCGAGGTCGTTCCGCGCGAGCTCCACGTCCCGCGCGCTCGAGTCCGCGTCGATGATGTGCACGGTCCGCGCGGCCTGCCGGCGCTCGCCGACGCGCTTCCCGCCGCGGCCCGAGCTCTCGAGCGGCTCGTCGAACTTGTGATCGTGGATGTTCTGATTGAGCTCCGGCTCCCGCCGGCGTCCGCCCCCTCGAGGCGCCGGCTTGCGGGCGCTCCGTTTCTTCGGCGGCGTCCGCTGCATCTTGAGGACCTTGTCGACGAGGTCGTGCGCCTCGAGGAGCTTCGCGCACCGGGCACACTCGCCGGCCAGGCAGAGGCCCCGATGGCACATATTCTCCTCGGTCGGCCGCGGCGGGAGCGTCGAGACGAGCGCGCCGAGGAGCATTCCCTCGAGACGTGTGAGGCGTCGCCATCTCATGACCGATTCCCCCTCGTGTCGAGCTCGCGCTCGATCGCGGCGACGATCGCGCGGAACCGATCCTCGTAGCCGCCCGGCCCGTAGTCCGTGGCATAGCGGCGGATCTGCGCGACCTCGTTCGGCGCCAGCACGAGCCGCCGGTCCTTCGTGATGCGCGGGACCAGGCGGAGGAGGAAGCCCTGCATCCCGCCGAGGCCGACGATAGTCCGCGTCACGATCGCGAGCTCGTCGACGGTGAGCTCGACGAGGACCGGCCTTTCGGCCGGCCTCCGTGGTTCGCGCCCGATGCGCTGATTCCGGTTGTGATGCCCGCCCATTACTCGCCCCGCGCCTCGAGCCGGCGCCGGCGACGCTGCCCGCGGCGGATGTTCTCGAGCCCCTCGGCCGAGAGGACGCGCTTCTTCCGCTTCGCCGTGCGCGCCTTGCGGAGCGCGGCGACGTTGCCGATCGGCGTCCCGTTCGTGCGCTTCGTCTCGATCGCTTTGCGGGCGCCCCGCTTGCGCGAGCGCGTCACGTTGCGATCGCGCTGCCGGTTGATCGCCTCCATAACCTCGGCCGGCAGATGCAGCCGGAGCGCGCCATCGGCCGCGTTGCGCTGAAGGAATGACTCCTCCGTCGCGTTCGTGCCGTCGCCGCCGGGGAGCCGGAACGTCGAGACGTGCCAGGTCGCGACGTTGCCGTAGAAGTCGCGCACGTGGACGGTTGACTCGGCGCGGACCGCGCCGGGGTTGTCGGTGAGCTCGCGGAGGCGCCGCGAGAATGCGTCAGTCGGTATCGTGTCGGCCATGTCGGATCACTCCTCCTCATCAACGGGAGCCGCGTCCGCTTCGCGACGGGCGCGGTCCCAATACTCCGGAACGAACTCATCGATCGCCGCGGCGAAATTCTCGACCGCGCGCGTCACTTCGGCCCGCATCTCCGGGTAGGCGTATTGCGTCGAGGTCTGCCGCTTGACGATGCGATAGGCCTCCTCCCCTTTGAGCGGAGGCCGGACCGTGAACACTTCCCACCGGAACCGCCGCGCGCCGGTCGCGAGGAGGTAGACCTGCCACTGCCACGAACGCTCGAGCGCCTCGATGTCCGGCCGGCCCGAGAACTTGTAATCGACGACCTCGACGCCGTCGCCGCCGTCGACGCGGCCCTTCGCCAGGAGGAGCCCGCGCGAGGTCGGGAACTCGAGCTCGACCTTCGACTCGCGGATCGGATGCACGCGGAGCGCCTCCTCCTCGCGGAGCTCCCACCGCAGCGAGACGGGCACGAGGTCGCCGTCGTTGACCTCGACGAGCGTATACGTCGACGCGCTCGCGGCGAGGACGCTCGAGCCCGGCGTGAGGCCGAGCGCGTGATCGAACGCGGAGAACCCGCGGACCTCGATCCCGCGGTCCCGGATCGAGCTCTCGTTCCCGGCCGAGAGCTCCTCGAGGACCTTGTGCCCGGCCAGGCCCGCGATCATCTTGTGCGTCTGCGCGCGGCCGAGGAGCTCGCGCCGGAGGTCGTCGACGGTCGGCGGCTCCCGGTCCTCGTCGCCGTCGTCATGCGCCCACCGCTGCCACGTGTCGAGCGCCGTTACCGCGAACGTCTTACGCCTGTCGCCGGTTGCCACTGCTCCGCCCTCCTCGGTTGCTCGCGCGCGGAGCCGATGCCGGTCCCGTGCCGTTCGTCGCCGGCGGCGGAGCCGAGCCCGTGTTCGGCGCCGCGTCCTGCGCCGGCGCCGGCTTGGCGACGAAAGCCTTCTTCTCCCGGTCGAACGTGAATCCCTTCGCGCCGGCGACCTGCAAGAGGAGCGACTTGATCGCCGTCTCGGCGCCGATCTTCGCGAGGTTCTCGGCCTGCTCCGTGAACGCCTCCGGCGTCTCGAGCTTCTCGTAGACACCGCGCGCGGCCTCGAGCTTCTCGCGCATCTCGCGGATCGTCTCGTTCTCGGCGTTAAGGGTCGTCTTGATCTGCCCGATGATGTCGGCCAGGAACCGCGGATCCTTGACGTGGTCCCGGAACACGAGCGGCCCGAGCATCGCGGGATTCTTGCCGTAGGCCGCGGCGGTCGGCGAGAAGTTGAGGACCGTCGAGGCGTCGTCGTCGAGATAGACGCGGCCCATCGCGTCCGAATTCTGATGAATGAGCGCGCGACTCGCCCCCGGAACCTCGAGCCGCTCGATCACGTCGTCGCCCTTCTTCTCCTCGACCATGTGCGACACGATCACGATGTCGAGGCCGAACGACTTGAGCCGCGAGAGCCAGGACGCGAACGCGCTTTTCATCTCGCCGAACCCTTGCAGACTCGGCGCTCCGCCGCGGGTCCGGTTCTTCGGGTCCTCGGCCATGACGTGAAGTGCGAGCTTCTCGAGCGCCTTCCCGCCCGTGTCGACGATCGCCGTCTTGTAGCCGGCGAAGTCTGAGGCCTCCATGCGGACCGCGTCGATCCACGTCGGGATCTGCGCGACCTCGGTCCGGTTCGGCGCGCGATAGGCGCCGTCGTCGAAATCGAGACAGAGCGGCGCGTCGGCCGTGAACGCGATCGTCGTCTTGCGTCGGCCGGGTCCACCGTAAATCGTGGTGATGATGTGCTCGACGAGCATCGGCTCGTAAGCCCGAATGATCTTGAGAGCCATAGCAGTCTCCGGAAATGAAAACGCCGGCGGTTCCCGCCGCCGGGCGTCGAGTTAGTTGCTGAAGGTCGTCGCGCGCCGGATGGCGTCGGCGATCAGGTTGGCTTGCTTGAGCGCGAGGCGTTCGTCGTCGGTGAGCGGCGTCTCACAGCCGCGCGCCTCGCACGCCTCGCACCCGTTCGGGCACCCGTTCGGATAGAGCTTCTCGTGCTCGCGTTCGGCCCACTCGCGGAACTCCGCGTCGCTCATGTTGTCGAGGTCCGCGCCGCGATCGTCGTCGCCGGTCCAGTGTCGTGATTCCATGATCAGATCATCGGCACTTCTGAGCGGGAATTCAATTGGCAGAATTGCACGGGCAGATCTGCACACTCACCGCGCCACGATCCAGGCGGCGCAGCGGTCGACGATCCACGCGACGATCGCCAGCGTCCCGCCGGCGGCGATCCCCCACCAGAGGCCCGCCCGCCGGCCGGCCGCGTAGCCGAGCGTCGAGCCGGTCCCGTCGCCGACGATCATCATGTGCATGCAGGCATCACAGAACCGCTCCGGCTCCGGCGCCGGCGGGTCGCTCTCCTCGAGGCGCTTCGGGAGCTCGCCGAGGCGACGGTTACATTTCTCGTTTTTGCAGTGGGCAAACCGGCGGCGTGTCATAGGTTCATCTCCGCGAGCACTGAGAGGACGGCGACCTGCCACGGGAGCAGCCGCTCGAGCTCGTGCGGCGCTCGTTCCCGCGCGACCTCGACCCATTCGGACGTAGGGGTTTCCGGATCCGCCATGACGCGGAGAAGCTCCGGGACGACGAGCGCCGATCGCTTGATCTCGAACGCGACCGGCCCGCGGTTCTTCGTCGGCGTGAGCGCCCGGATCCGGAGGTTCTTCCGGTCCCGCGCGATCTTGCCGTCTTGATGACGCCAGAAACAGAGGAGGATCATCGCGTCCGGGAGCGAGCGATCGCCGGACGGGTTGCCGCCGGCGCCGCGGTGCCGATCGTGGCTCACGGTCGGCGGCGAGTAGTTGGGGAACGACCGGCATCCGCACATCGGGAACCGGCAGTAGCGATCGCGGTCCCGGACGGTCTGCATATGAACGAGAACGGCGTCGCGCCGGCGTCGAGACTCTCGAGCTCGAGCGCGTTTCGCCGTCCCCTTCTTCGGTTTCTCGAGCGCCCCCATCAGGCGAGCGGATCAGGGATCTGGTAGACCTCGCGCCAGCGGCGCGCGACATCGTCCCACCCGCCCGGCGGCGCCTCGAGGAGCCGCTCGAACCGCCGGCGCTCCTCCTCGTGCCCCGTCCAATCGCCGGCGGCGAGGCAGATCTCGATCGCGGTGCGTGTGTCGGAGATCCCGGCCTGCCCGCGCGCGAACCGATCGATCGCCTCGAGCGCGAACGAGTCCGGCCGGTTCGTCTGATTCAGCGGAACCGCGGCCACGGCTAGAAGTCCTCCGCCGTGTATTCCTTCACCGTGCGATCGGCGAGCGCGGCGACCTCGGCGCTCGTGTCCTCGCCTTTCGGCTCGAGGACGAACGGCGCCTCGAGCGGCTCGACGGCCGGCGCGACGAGGTCCTCGAATCCCGCCGGCGGGACGGCCTCCGGCGCCGGCGTCGGCTCGAGCGCGACCTCCCGCGGCTGGAGCGCCTGCTCGAGCGCCTCGTCGTCGACCTCGACGCCAAGCGTCGACACGAGCTCGCGGAGCGTCGCGCGCATGCCGTCATACCAGGCATCCGAGCCGACCTCGAGGAGGAAGATCCGCGCGGCGTCGAGGACCTGCGTCCCGGCGCGTTGAATGACCTGCTCCGCCTGCCAGGCCGGCCGCGCCTTGAGCTTCCCGATCGCCTCGACGAGTTGCTCGAGCTCCGAGCGACGCTCGTCGACCATGAGGTTCGCGCGATCGAGCTCCTGCTTCGCCGCGCGGAGGTCGTCGAGGAGGAGATCCTTCCCGACCTGCGCGCCCTCGGCGAGCGTCGCGTCGAGGCCGGCATCCTGCCGGAGCCGCGCGCGGAGCTCGCCGGCGAGGTCGTTCGGTGTCATCCGATCGAGGTCGAGCGGCTCTCGAGGTCCGCGGAGTCTGAGCATCGGCGGGACCAGCAAATCCAGGAGCTCTTGGGGCGTAAGACTGATGTCCATTGTCGGCGTTGCCTTTCGGGTTAGGGGAGGATGATCCCTCCGGGAGATGTGACGTTGAACGGGAGCACGACCTCGTCGGGCGTCTCGCCCTCGAGATACATCCGGATCGCTTCATTCATGGCGCTTTGAAGCTCCGGCGGGTAGCGTCGGATCAGGACGCGCGCGTTTCGGATGAGCGCCATCACCGCGAGGCCGGCCTCCGTGTTGTGGGCAAACGGTCGGAGGACCTTCGCGACCTCGACCTGTATCCGCGCGATCTGCGCGTGGTCCTCGCTCGTGAACTGTGGCATCGGGGATCCTTCTGGTAGGATGCGGACTGTCTCCGGGTCGCATCCAGCCAGGCCGGCGCGAGGTTCCCGCCTCTCGCCGGCCGTTTCTATTTCCGCGCGCGCCGCGCTCGCAAGTAGCCGTGCACGTAAGACTCGCCGAGGAGGATCGCCTCGATCGTGTCGGCGTCGCTCGCCGTCTCGCGGCCGGCCTGCTTCGCGAGCTTCCTCCGTTCGCGCTCGAGCGTTTTCTTCGCGGCGTCGCTGATCGTGGCTTGAACGCGGTTCGTCTTGCCGCGGAATATCGACTCGCGCCCCATCACACCCTCGGCCACTCGTCCTCCCTTCTGACTTTCGAGCCGGAAGTCTATCGCGGTTCGCCGGCGCCGCGCTCGACGCCGAAATGCCGATCGGTCCCGCACCGGCCGCACACGTCGCCGACGTAGCCCTCGGCCTTGCAGTTACGGCACGGCCCGGTCACACGCTCCGCGGGGAACTTGCCGCGGATCTTCGCGTGATAGAGCCGGCCCTTCGACTCGGCGAGATAGAGCTCCTGCGCGAGCTCCGCGTCGACGCCGGCGTAATTCCGAACGACGCCGTCCGTCTTGAATTTGATCGCGAGGACCTGCCGCGCGTGGTCATACCCCGCGGCGGCGATGTTGCTCGACTCGAGCGGCTCGAGCGGAATCTTCAGGACCATCCCGATCCCCCTTTCGAGGGATCAGGATAGCCGAACTTCTGAGCGGGAAGTTATTCGGCGGACGCCGGCGGGACGATCACGAGCGGCGGCGGCTCGAGCTCCGCGCGCACCTTGGGGAGCATCGAGTCGATCATCTTGCCCACGGTTTCACGGGTCGGCGGCTCGAGGCCCGGCGTTTCGTGCGCGAGCTCGCGGAGGATCCCGTCCGTCGCCGCGGTCCGCTTCGCCTCCGGCGTCATATGCTGCCGGCGCGCGGCCTCCTCGACACGGCGGAGCACGTCGGCGACGAGCTTCCGGATCCGCTCCTCCTGCGCCTCGGTGATCGCGAGCCCCTGCTTCTTCGCCAGGCGCCGGAGGAGCGCGACAACCTGCCCGGCGATGACGGTCGCCAGGCCAGGGAGCACGAGCTCGAGGAGGCCCTTCCCGATGGATCCGCCGATGCTGCTCCAGTCCATAGCCCTACACTCCTAGCGCCCGGCACACCGCCAAGGCTCCTCACGGTTGACGCCGTGGCAGATCCCCCGGAGGAGGATCCCCATCTCGGCGTGTTCGCCTCGGATGGCTCGAGCGTCGGCGGCGATCGCGCCCATGTTGGTTGTCACACCCGAGAGGATCGCGTTCGTGAGCCAGAACACGAGGACCCAGGCGGGACCGTATTTGATGGCGACGCCCGCCCACCCGCCCGGCGTGCCGTCCGCGATCTGTCGCATGAATGAAAACAACCACCCCCCCGCCGGCCCTCCAGCGGTCGAGCTATTGTCGGATGAGTGTCGTCCGATGTGACCTCGGCGAAGCACTGGATCCCCCTTTTTTCTGTGCACCTTACGGCGCGTCTGTTTCATCGGCCCGTGACGATCGCGGTCGGATCGGCCTTTCCTTCGATGTAGGCCGCGGTCCCCTCGAGCGTCCGCCGAATCTGCCCGGCCGGGAAGTGCAGCCACACGCCGGCAGTATCCGCGAGCGACCGCCAAAACGCGGCGTCGAGTTTCTCCGGGTCGAACCCTGAGCTTACAAACTGATCGGTCTGACGCACGAGCCGTGCCGCGGCGGCGAAGCCTCGCGCGCCCGCCGGCCCGTCGTAGCCCGCGTAGCCCTGCACGGCGCTCGAGAGCTCACGGAGCCCGATCATCGAGCCCATGACATACGACAAGTTGGCGCGGACCAGGCCGGCCCAAAACCCCTCGTCGTCGTCATCGTCCCCGCCGCCCATGAGGGAATGCGCGAGCTCCGGGAGCGCGTAGGTCAGCGTCGCCGGCGCGATGTAGATCAGGAAGTAGTCGGCCGCGAGGCGCCCGATCTCGACGGGATTCCGGAGGTTCTTCGCGCGCTGCGCGCGGACGGCTTGGTTATAGAACACGTTGAACGCCGAGTAGAAATTCGTCCAAAGCTTCTTGGCCGCGCCGCCCTTCTGCACCGGCGCCAGGTCCTTGATCTGGCCTCCGCCCTGCGTGTCGAGAACCGCTTGATCGGCGAGCGCGACCGCCGTCGCGTCGTCCTTCCCGTTCGCCATGGCCTTCTCGTAGGCCCCGATCCACGTCGGCACGTCGGCGATCATCTGCGCGCGGCCGATGAGGAAAAAGTAGCTATCCGCGATCGCCTGCTTGTCGGCGAGCCCGAAGCTTGCCCACTGGAACGCCTGATCAACCGCGGCCGAGAACCGGCCCGTCTCGACGCCGATCGCGTTGCGGATCTCGTTGATCTCGCGCTGCATCGTCTTGTGGCGGAGCCTCATGAACGTGCTGCGCTCGTGGACCCATGAGACGGTAGAGGTCATCGAGGCCGCGTCGCGCATCCAGCGGCCGATCCCCTTGGCGACCCACTTCCCGCCGACCTGCCGCCACGACACGGTGAGCCCGAGCGGCTGATAGAGCGGCGTCGTGAGCGACCAGCCGAGGCCGACGACCGTCGCGCCGGTCCGCGCGTGCGCGAGCCCCTTCTCGAACCCATCTTGAGCCGGCACGTCGCCGATCGCGATGTCGCGAAGATGCGCCTTGAGGTCCTTGTAGACCTGATCGCCCTTCGTCTCGTAGATCGCCGCCTGCACGTCCCGATGGCCGAGGATGCGCCCCACGTCGATGAGCATCTCGTGATGCGTGAGGTCGTGAATAACCTGCGTCGTGTGCTCGAAGATCGTCCCGAAGTCCAAGCGAACCGGGTCCGTCCCGCCCTTCCGCTCCTCGAGATGCCCGCGCTTCGTCGTCGGCCGCGTGAACGCGGCGAGCTTCGCGATGTTCGCGGCGTCGAGATCCAGCTTCGCCGCGGCCGACGCGGTGAGCCGGTCGTCCGCCTTGATCGGGAAGTAGCCGCCCCGATACTCGCCGTGGCGCGTGGTGATCGGCGTCGCCTCGACCCACGTCGGCTCGAGCCCCGTGATCCGCTTCTGCTTCGCGGCGATCGCCGGCCGGAACGTCTCGAAGTAGTCGAACACGCCTTGCACGAAATCGAGGTCCGCCTTCGCGAGCGTGTCGATCACAGCTTGCGCCTGCGTCTCGTTCCACCCTTCGCCCTCGAGGATCCGCTGCCGGTTCCCCTCGTTGCCGTAGTTCATCGCGACCATGATCCGCTCCATGCGCGACATCGAGCGGCCGACCGCCGGGACCTCGACCTTCTCGTAAAGCTTGAACTTCTCCGCGCCGGGGAACGCGCCCTCGACGAGCCCGTGTAACGCCTTCGTCGCCTTCTCGTTCTCGAGCGCCTCCTCGTTGCCGGCGTCGTTGACCAGGCGGAGGACCGCCTCCCACATCGGCCCGCCCTCCTCGAACCCGTCGAGGTCGGCGACGATCGTCGAGAGCTTCACTTGCGAGGCGAAATAGCCGTCGATCGATCGCAGCCGTTCGTCGGTCGGCCGGCGGTCCCGCGCGACGGCGCGCTTCGTCGTCTTGGTTTTCGCGCGGATGTTCGCGGCCAGGTCGCCGGCGAGCTCGTCGAGCTCCCGCTTCGCCTGCTTCTTGAGGAGCCGATTCTTCAGGCGCGACAAGTGGAGGATCTGATCGATCCCGTCGAGGACGCCGACGAGCTCGTCGACCGTGAGCTTCTTGTAGTTGACGCGACGCGCGTCGTCGAGGATCTCCGCGGGGAGGTCGACCGGGAGGCCTTGCCCCTCGAGCGCGGCGACGAACTTCGCGACCGACGCCCGGCGCGCGAGCGCCTTCGCGCTCACCTTGGCGAACTCGAGCCGGTCGAGGATCCCGTCGATCTGATCGAGGTAGGTATCGCCGGCGATCCCGAGCCGCGCGCGAGCGGCCGGCTTCGCCAGGTCGCGCGCCTTGCCGACGCGGCGTTCGAGCTCCTCGACGACGGTCGTCGCCTCGCGGTAGAGCGCCAGCGAGAAAAGCTCCTGCGTCTTGAAATCGATCGCGGCGTTGAAGTCCTGCCGCGCCGCGGCCTCCTGCGCCTTGAGCCCGTTCCGCTTCGCCGACTCGAACCAGATCCGCGGCCGGATGTTCTCGACCGTCATCGCGCCGATCTTGGCCTGCGCCGCTTCGCGGAGGAGCGCGGGATTCGGGAGCCCGCGGCGGATCGCCGGCGCCGCGCCGCGCGTCTTGGCCTTGAGCCGCGCGACCTGCTTCGTCAGGCGATCGATCTCGACCTGCTTGTAACCCTCCGCAATTGCGATCCGAAGCTTCGCCTCGGCCTCGAACCACGCGCGTTCGTAGTCGCGCTCCGCCCTCGCCTCGGTCCGGGCCTCGGTTGCCGCCTGCCGCGCGAACGGGCCGACCTGCCGGCGGAGAGCTTGGAGCGCGCGGACCTCGGCGCGGATGACCGTCTCCCGGTCCTCGTTCGCGGTCGAGGCCCGGCGCGCGTCGGCGAGCCCGCCGTCGAGGAGGAGGTCGCCGTATTGCGTGACCATCCGGCGATCGGTTTCCCCCTTCACGACCTCCGGATACGGCGCCGCGTGCTCGATCTCGTTGAGCATCTTGTCGACGCTGTCGAACACGAACCACTCCGCGGCGAGCGTCGGATCGATCCCGCCCTCGCTCGAGTAGATGAACGGTCGCGGGAGCGCCTTCGTCCGCGCCTCGCCGACCTGCTCGACGAGCATCTTCCGCGAGAGCTTGATCGGGACCGCCGGCTCGCCCTCGACGACGGAGCTCCCGTCAGGCTTGGTCCCGTAGCGCATGGCGGCGAGCGCCTTGTAGACCGGCGCCTCGTTGAGCTCCTCGACGACGGCGCTCTCGACGGCGTCGCGCTGTGCCTTGTAGGCCGCGGTCCGCTGCCGGCGAATGTCGGCCATGAGCTTCTGATCGAGCGCCTCCTGCGTCGCGACGCTGGCCTTCTCGATCTGCCGGCGGTAGAGTGCGAACTCGCTCTCGGTCATGCCGGCATCGGCCGCGGTGAGGAAGATCGGGACCTGCTCCTCCCGCGCCTTCGCGATCTGCGCGTCGCTCGCGAGGAGCCGATCGAAGATCTGCCGGACCTCCGGCGTGAGGTCGAGCGGCTCGCCGGCGGCGCGCTCGAGGCCGAGGAGCGTCTTATAGATCTCCGTCAACCACTGTTTGAACTTGTGGAACGCCGGGCGGAGCTCCTCGGATGGCGCGTTGCCCTCGAGCACGTAGGCCTCGAACGCGCGCGCGAATTTCTCATGCTGCTTTCTCGAGAACGAGGAGCCGGGAACCGGCTTGTGATCCTCGTCCTCGAACCACGCCTCGAGCGCGGCCAGGTCGCCGAGGATCTCCTGCTGCGCCTCGGTCCGCTCCGTCGCCGGGATGCGCGCGATCTCGTTCGCGACATCGGCCATGAGCTCGAGGTAGAAGTGCCCGCTCTCGTGGATGACGGTCGAGAGGTTGGCCTTCTCGAAAAGCTTGATCGTGAACTTCCGATCCTTGCCGAACTGGATCACGCCCTGCGCCTCGAGCGGCCCGCTCGCGAACAGGGTCGTCCGTCCGCGTTGCGCGGCGAGCGCCTCCTCCTTCGCGAACGCCTCGTCGAACGCGGCGGTCGCCGCTTCGTTCGCGGTGCGCGCCTCGAGGAACTGCGCGTCGGAGATCTCGCCGGCGCGGAACTGGCGTTGCGCGTTGCCGAACGCTTGCGACGCGAGGCGCGAGGCCTCGAGCGCCGCGGTGTATTCCGGCGACGGCGCCGGCGCCGCGCGCTTCCCGCGTTCCGGCTTCGCGACGGGCGAGGTCAGAGCGAACGGCGCCTCGAACGTCGGCGTCGCGATGTTCTGATCGCGCACGTCCTCGGCGCCGGGGAGCCGCGGCTGCTCCTCGCCCGTGTCGAGGAGATCAACCTGCCGCGCGTCGCGCTGCTCGAGCGTCGACTCCGGCCCCTTCGGGTTGCGGATCATCGCCTTGAGCGTCGAGAAATCCTTGTTCCGCCCGGCGTTCCGCACGAAATCGAACCGGCGGTAGAACGCGACGAGCCTCGAGTAGCTCGAGGTTTTCTTGCTGCCCGGCTGATAGCCCTTATCCGCCGGCGAGAGGAGGATCCGCCGGCCGACGCGATCGGCAAACGCGGTGAGCTCGCGCATCGCGCGGGAGCCGCGCCCGTCGCCCGGCGAGGCGATCGTCTCGAGCTCGATATCGCCCGTGGTGAGGAGCCGGAGGTCGAACTCCTCGAGGCCGAGCCGCTCCTTCACGTCGAGCGCGAACGCCTCGAGCTCCTCCTTCGTGAGCGGCTGCTGCTCGACCTGATCGCGCTGCTCGAGCTCCGACGTGTCGAACGTCGGATCGCCGACGCCCTCGATCTCCGCGGCGTCGAGGCCGAGCTCCTCGATCTGCTGATCGACGAGCGCGGATAGTTCGTCGGTGAACTGGCTCGAGACTTCCTCGCCCCACGACGGCGGGAGGACCGGCCGCGAGATCTCGCGGTAGTCGTCGGCCGCGCGGCGTTCGGCGACGCGCATCGCGCCCTCGACGAGGTTCGTCTTGATGCGTCGACTCTCGAGCGCCTTGCGAACCGCGGCCGCGATCTGCGGGCGCGTGCCGCGGACCTGCTTCGCGGTGCCCTTGCCGCCCTGCCCTTTCGAGAGTGGCGAGAGCTCGAGAATGTCGTCGAGAACGGGGGAGCCGGCGCCGCCGGCGACGATGTTCGCGTGCCCGCCGGCGGCGTTGCCGGTCGAGGCCTCGTTCGTGAGCCACGTCCACGTGCGGCCCTCGAACCCGAATTGCTCGAGCTCCTCGGCTACTCGCTCGAGCTCGCGGACGTGCTCCGGCGTGAACCGCGCGGCGTCGGCTTCGGCGGTTGCTGGCTCGAACGGCTTGTCGCCGTCGCTTGCGGCGAGCTCGAGGACGGTCGGAAGCCTGCGGCGTTGAGCGTTTCCGCCATCGCTTGCCCCTTCGGGACGCCGGTCCGCATCAGACCGACCACGTTCTCCGCCAGCGTCGCCAGGTCGCGCCCCTGCTTGAGCTCCACGCGGAGAGGATACCGCGGCCGGGACCTTTCCGCCGCGGTCCTCGAGGAGCCGGAATCCGGTCGGCCCGGCGACGCCGTAAGTCTCGCCGGCCTTCGCGGTGTAGTCGACGGCGTCCGGCCCGAGGAGCGGGCGCTCGTTGCCGGCCCGGTCGTAGACGACGAACCGCTCGCCCCTCGAGGCCATGCCGGCGCCGCGGCTGAGCGCCTCGAGCGACGCGGCCGACTCGCCGCTCGCGTTTGCGGCCTCCGAGCCCGTAGGCGCCTCTGTGAGCTCCGCGCCGCCGAGGCCGGCCAGAACGTCGGCCAGGCCCTCCACGTCCTCTAGGCCGGGCGGGAGGCCAGCCGGCGAGCCGGTTCCGGCCTCGTCCGCCGTTCCACGTGGAACGCCCGGCTCCGCCGTAGAGCTCGCGGCCGGCTGTCCCGCGGCGGGACGGCGCCCCTTCGCGACCTCGGCGAGCGTCGCCTCGAGGCCGGCCTCGGCGAGGGTCGTCCGCTCGAACTTGAGCCCGTAACGCTCGAACGTGGCGATCGGGTCGAGGCCCGCCCGCGCGACTAACCCGTTCTGAAAGACGGCGTTATACAGCCGCGCGTAGCGTTCGGCTACGTCCGGCTTCACGCCGGCCGCGGTGAGCGCGTTCGTGATCCGGGCCTGCACGGCGCCCGCCGGCGTCGGTCCCTCGGCCGCGGCCTCCGCCGGCGCCGGCTCCATGGTCCGGGCCTGCTCGAGGAACGCGGCCCGCTCCCGCGCGTTCATCTCGCCCGGCGCCAGGCGCACGACCTCGGCGAAATAGGCGTTCGCGTCCGTCCCGGCGATCCGGGTCGCGTAGCGCGCCGCCGGCACGGCCAGGTCGGCGCCGGTCTGGAGCGCCTCGGCGTAGGCGGTCGGGGAGCCCGTGAGCGCCTCCGCGGCCTTGGCCGGGTCGAGCCCTTGCGACTGATAGAACTCGGTCACGTCCTCGACCGGGATCAGGAGCTCCCGCGCCGGCGAGTCCTTCGCCATCTCGCCGACGAGCTCCTCGAACTTCTCCGGCGATCGGGTCGCGAGCTTGTTCCCCTTCGTCGCTGCGGCGAGGTCGTTCGAGAACGTCTTACCGCGATCGCCGGCGACCACGCGATCGAGGCCGCGCGTCGCGCCGGTCTGCACGCCCACGGCGACGACCGTCGAAACGAACGTGTCCCAGAACGCGCCCGGCCGCGCCTCGAGGTAGTCGGCGAACGGCTTGTCGGGATGCAGGAGCGCCCAAGCGTTGAGATCTTGGAGCGCGGTCGCGACCTGCTCGCCGGGGATCTCGGTGAGGAGTTGGTGCCCGATCGTCTTGAGGAGCCCGGAGCCCGTCGCCAGGTCGCCGACGATCGCCTCGAGCGGGAGCTTCTCGGTCGCGACCTCGACGGCGCCCTCGATCGCGGCGTAGCCGAGCGAGGTCCCGACGCCGGCGCCCTCGGCGCGCGCCTCGCTGTAGGCCGGCCCCGCCGTCTGCACGCCGATGAGGCCGAGCGCGAGCGACGGGTTTTTCGTGATGACGGTCGCGACCATGATCGGCGCCGCGGCGCCGACGCTCTCGAGCCCGCCGAGGACCGCCTTCCCCGTGCGGCCGACGCCGGCCTGCGTGCCGCGGAACTGCTGCCCGATCGCCTTCGCCTCGGCGCCCTTCTTCTTGCCCCACGCGGTGAGCTCCGGGATCGCGAACACGTCGCCGGCGGCTTCGGCGACGCCATACGCGCCCATGTTCGCGTGCTCGAAGAATCCGCCGGCGAGCGCGCCGAACGCATTGCTCCCGAAGTTGAACACGCTCTCGAGGCCGGTGAGTGGCACGAGGTCGTCGTGCACGAGCGCGCCGTGATCGGGATGCGACTCGATCCAGCCGGCGAGCTTCGGCGCGCGCTTGCGGAACTCGATCGGATCGAAGTCCGCGGCCGACGCCTGTCGCTCGACCTCGTCGAGGTTCCGGCGAATCACGTCGACCGGGAGGCCCGTCTTGATCTGGAGATTGAACGCGCGCGCCGCGGCGTCGGCGCCCGTCGACGGTGCCCGGCGTAGACCGTCGGTCAGTCGATCGACCGGCGCCTCCGGGAACGCCGAGAGGCCCGAGCCCCTCGAGGTAATGGTGCCCGGCGAGGCGATCGCGCTCCCCGGCTCTTTCGGCTCGTCGTCAGGGAACGCGGAGATCTGCGGCATCTAGTCCTCGGCCCCGGTGATGATGCCCTCGATCTCGGCCCGCGTGCCGCCGAGGAGCCGGCGCGCGTAGGCGCGTTGAATGCGATCGCCGAACGTCGCGGCGACCTGCGCGTCGGTCATGCCGGCCGCGGCGGTCGAGACGCTCCGGATGTAGTTCGCGTATTCCCCGAACGTCTGCGCGGGGATCTTCGCGGCCGGGACGTAGGCCTTCGCCCGGTCCGCCGGGTTGACGACCGTCGCGGCGATCTTCGACGGGTCCGTGCCCCACACGTTCAACATGACTTGTTGATCGACGATGCCCCGCATGATCGCTTGTTTCCGATCGCGCGGGAGCGCCTTCCCGCTGGCGCGCTGCTCCGCGTCGATCTGCGTTTCGACCGCGTTCCGGAGCCGGCCGAGGTCGGCCTTCTCGTCGTCAGACTTCGGCGCGTAGGCGTTGAGGCCCGCATCCTGCGCCGTCGTCTTGAACAGGTCATCATCGATCGTCGCCGCGTGAACGCTCGCCGCGGAGCTCGAGAGCGCGCGGCGCTTCGTCATGAGCCGGTTCACGTGCTCGATCCCGAGCGTCGGCGTGAGCGCGAGAATTTGGTTGTCGTTCATTTGCGAGAGGACCGCCGGGTTTTCGATGCGCCACATCTCGGCCCACCCGGCGCGCTCCTTCCGGTTCTCGTCCCGCGCGATCGCGGCCTCGGCGCGCTGCCCGCGGGTATACGCGCGGTTCGCGGCCTGCTCCTGCTGATCGACGATGTGCTCCGAGATCTGCGCCTGTAGGTGGCCGGGCGCCGTCAGATACTCCGGCATCGATTGAACCTGCTTGAGGGTCGCGCCCTTCGCCACGGCGCCCCAGAGCGCGCCGGCGGTCGCCTCCTTCCGGTCCGCCCTCGAGGCGTCGACCGCGGCCTTCCGCTCGCGGAGATTGAGCATCGCGGCCTTGAGCGCCTTCTCGTCGTCGGGAAAGAGCTCGCGCGCCTTGTCCTCCATCGCGGCCAGGTCGATCGGCTGCTGATCGTTCTTCGGCCCCATCTCGCGCCAGATCCCATCGGACGCGGTCCGGGCCTTCTTCGCCGTCGTGCCCGTGTCGATCTTCGCCTCGAGGTCCGCCCGCTTGGCGCCGTCGATCTGCTCCTTGTTCTTCTGGTAGTAGGCCTCCGCCTGCGCGCTGTGATCGGTCGCGAGGAGGTTGTCGATCACGGCTGCATGCGCCGCGGTGTGAAAGGCCTCGACCTGCCGATCGTAAACGTCCGGCCCGTCGCCGTTCCGGTTCGCGGCCTTGATGATCTCGTCCTCGCCGCGGTTGATGGCGTCGGTCCGCTTCGTGTCGTCGAGCGCGTTCGCCGCGGCAATCGAGACGGAATTCCGGAGCGAGGCGTCGAGTTGTGCGGCGTCGAACGCCTTGATCTCGCCGGCGACGTGGCGCCGGACCGTGAGCGCGATCGCCGATCCGCGCTGCTGCTTCGCTTTCTGGAACGCGAGTTTCTGCTCGTCGTTGGCGAGGCCCTTCTCGATCTCGCCGGCGACGCTGCGGAACGAGTCGTCGACCTTCTCCGGCAGGTCGAAAGAATTCTTCCCGCGCTGCGCGAGCGCGCCGTTCTCCGGATCGTGGAGCGTCGAGAGCTCCCATTGATCGAGCTTGTTCGTCGCCTCGAGGAGCGCGACCTCGTTCGCCTTGTTCCGCTCGCGCGTGGCGACCTCATTCGAGTAGCGCACGAACTGATCGCCGATGTTGGCCGCGGCGTTCGAGACGGCGCCCCACGCGCCGGCGGTCGCCTGCGCGGCGCCGGCGCCGAGCGATTCCGGCGTTTCGGCCGACGTGAGTCTCGCGCCGCTGATCGGGTTGAGGCCGACCCCGCGTTGTGCTTTCCGGACGACTGGCATCGCGCCCCCTACTTGAACCCGTAGCGGTTGGCGAGGAGGTTCGCCGTCCCGCCGATCACGTTCGCGGCCCCGCCGATATAGGCCGCGTTGCCGGCGGCGTTCGCCGCCTTCTCTTGGTTGACGCCGGTCCGCCGCGTCACGTCGGCCCGGTTCCGGAGGTCGGTCGCTTGGACCTTGAACCCGTGCGCCTCGCGCGCCGCGTTCGTCGCGACCGTGAGCGCGTCGAGCTCGCCGAGGAACGCGGCGTCGGCCTGCACGTCGGCCGCGGAGCCGACGCCTACGTCGACGCCTTGCGCGGCGAAGCCTGCCCGCTGTGAGCCGATGACTTGCCGCGTCGCGCTCCGGACCTGCTGCTGCTGCTCCTCGCCGCGCGTGAGCGCGTCCGCGGCCTGCTGATCGGCTACGGCGGCGTTGTAGTCGATGATCCCGGCCTCCGACTGCGCGGCCTCGTTCGCGAGTTGGCCGGCCTTCTTCGTCGCCTTCCCCTGCTTGTAGGCGCCGTAGGCGGAGACGGCCAGGCTCCCGATCGCGAGCGCGGTAAGAACGGCCATCGGCTACCCCTTCGCGGCGTAGAGTTTCGACTCGGTCGAGGCCTTCGGTTTCTCGTCCTCGAGACACAGGTCGGTGATCTGGAGCGTGAGCGATTGCGAGGTTTTCACCTTGCCGGCGCCGTCGACCTCGTCGCGCGAGTTGCTCCCGGTCACGTCGGCCCGCGCCAGGATCATGATCGTTCCGCCCGCCGGCGGGAGCTTCGCGAGTCCGAGCTTCTCGAGCGCCTCGTCGTCGAGCCGGAGCTCGAGGCCCCACGGGTAGAGCGGCCGATCGACGATCGCGCTCTCCGCGTATTTCTCCTCGCGCGCCTTCGGATCGAGCTTCATCGAGACAAGCTTGCCGGCCACGACTAGACCCCTCTCCGCTGCATGACGCGCACGATCACGAGCACGAGCACGACCACGAGGAGCACGTGCACAAGGTTTCCGCCGGCGACCAGGCCGACGCCGAGGCCCCCGCCGGCGAGCCAGAGAATGAGAACGACCACGATCAAGATCTCGAGCAAGCCCATAGCGTTAGCCTCCTGCGTCGACGTTCGGAATGATCCCGAGCACCGTGAGCGGCGTCGGGTCGGTGTGTCGGATGAACACGCGCCCGCTTTGCGACCACGTCGTCGAGACGACGGCCTCGACCGCGCCGTCGATCGTGGCCGAGGTATCCCAGGCCTCGGCCCGCGTGAGTGAGAGCTTCGAGGCGTTCGGCCCCACGTAGAACCCGCGCGCCGAGTCCTCGACGAGGACCGTCACGTTCGCGACCTTCTTCCGCTTCGCTCGAATGTCGGTCCCCTGAATGTCGAGGTCGAGCGTCTCGAGGTCCGCCACGATCGGGAGGCCGACCTTCACGTTCTCCGCCGCCGTGTCGAGCGTGATCTCGCCCGTGACGCCGACCGTAAACGGGCCTTGCGGGAGCCCATCGGCGAGCACGTTCACGGAGCGGCCGATCAGGTGATCGAGCCCGCCGATGACGGTCGCCGCGGCGCCGTCATACTCGAGGCCCGAGTCGACGAACCAGGCGTCGGCCGCAACCGTCTCGACCTCGCGCGAGACGAGCCGCTCGATGTAGCGTTTCGTCGTCCCGTTGATCGTCCGCTTCACGATCACATAGACCGCGTCCTCGTCGTCCTCCGGCACGACGACCACATCCTCGAACAAGTCGCCGGCGCCGGTGTCGTGCCGATGCCAGGCGATCACTTCCTGCTCGCGGTTGTAGGTGAGCCCGAGGAGCACGCCGTCGCTCCGCACGGCCCAGAGGATCGTATCGGGCGTGATCGCGAGCGCCATCCGCTCGACCGTCCGCTTCTTGAACAGGTGCCGCGAGTAGACCGTGAGATCCCGCGAGCCGATCCCGCCCACTTCCTGATCGAACGAGAGGTCGCGGACGCGCGTCCCGCGCGCCTGCACAAAGAGGACGGTCTGCCCGACGACGACCGGCCGGACGTAGGCGGTCCCGGTGTAACCCTGCCGATCCGGATTGATGGCCGATGGAATGAGCGCGCCGCCCTCGCCGTCGCCCTGAATCTTCCACTCGCCGCGGCCGGTGAGCACGAGGAGCCGCTTCAGATCGATCAGGTTCCGCACGTCTTGCGCGCCCCGCGAGGCGAGCCGGAACGTCACGGCGTCATCGTCTTGGAGCGGCGACCGGATCGAAAAGTTGGAATGGAACCCGATCCGCGAGGCCCACACCGTCTCCGGGTTGTTGATCGTGTTCGCGAAGCATCGGCGCTGCTGGTAGTAGCCGACCGTCCGCGGGTAGTTGCCCGCCGTGTCAAAGAGCGCGCGCGCGATCGGCGGCGTGAGCGTGAAGTCCGGGAGAAGCCCCACGTCGTTGAAGTAGGCGAGCGGCGTCGAGCCGATGTAACCGTAGACCCCGCCGCCTCCTTGGTAAGGGTCCTTGTAGATCCGGTATTCGACGGCGCCGGCGACCGGCGTCCATGACGTGAGGATCGGGTCGGACGGCGTCGGCTCACTCACGCCCGAGAGCGTGTTCGGCGAGCTCGCGACGCTCTCCTCGTAGGTGTCCGCCTTCACGGCGGTTACGACATAGGACATCGTGAGCGAGCCGGCCAGGCCGAACCCGCCGCCGATGCCAGTCGGCGCCGCGATCGATGGCTCCGTCGTGATCACGGTGAGCGTCCAGTTTGTATCCGCCACTCGCCGGAGCTCGCGCGGCCGGTATAGCTGGTGCGTGATCGTGAGAACGTCGCCGTTCTGCTCGAACTCGAGGTCGGGAATGTCGGCCGTGACGTAAGGCGTCGAGATCTCGTAAGCCACGCCCGGCGAGCTCTCGACCTGATCGGCCAGGCGGACGAACCGAAAGTAGGTATCGCCGACCTCGATCACGTAGGCGAGCGCGTCCGAAAAGACGACCGGGAGGAGGTAGGTCCGCGCGCTCGAGGTTTTGACCTCGACGACGAACCGCGTCCCCGAACGGTTCGCGGCGCCGCCATGCTCCTGCACGACGAAATTCCGCACCGTCCGCGCGCCGGCGGCGTAGCGCGCCAGGTCGGCGCGAGCGCCCAGAGCCGGCGCGAGCTCGCCGGCCGAGAACGCCCGTTGCAAGATGTTCGAGCCCACGTCGCCCCCTTCGCTTACGTCATCTGAGCCGGGAACGCCTCGATCGGCACTTCCGACCAATCGATATTGAAGCGATAGACGACGACGCCCGTCGCGCCCTGCGTGAGCCCGAGCCGGATCCGGAGGCCCTCCTGCGAGTCGAGCACGATCGGATGTTCGCCCGGCGCGATCTCGTAGAGGGTCGCGCGGCCCGACATGCCGAGCGTATTCGTGAGCCCGTCGAACGCAACCGAGGCCATCGGATTCGCGTCCTCGACGCTCGAGGCGCCGGCCGTGACGGCGGTCGCGCTCGCGACGCGCATGTTCGCGAGCGCCGGCGTCATGCCGATCCCCGGCGCCTTGCGGTTCGTGAGGCCAAACGCGATCGCCGTGCCGCCGGCGTCGGCCGTGATGAAATTCGTCACGCGGACCAGATCGACGGAGAGCTCCTGCGCGGTGCCGAACGCGGTCCGAATCGACGCGAACGCCTCGATCTTATGAATGAGCGCGCGGAACGTGACATTCGACCAGCGGATCGACGCGAGCGCGTCGCCCGTGTTGAGGACCGTCGTCAAGCCCGTAACGAGCGCGGTCCGGTAGTGCCCGCCGACCAGGCCCGCCGATCGATACTCGAGCGGCCGAAGCGTCGTCCTGAGCGCGTGGTGTGTCCGATCGACCTCCGCTTGTATGCGGGTATCGCCGGGATTTTCGATGATCATGCTCTAGCCTCCGATGACGTAGTGAACCGAGACACGGCCCGCGAGGCTCTCCGTCGCGGCCCACCTTACCCGCATCCGCCGGCGGTCGAGGACCTCGGCGACGGCCGACACGATGACGCCCTCGGCCTCGTCCCGCGGCGGGAGGATCTGCATCAACACGGGCGCCCCGACCTGCGCGTCGGTGAACGTCGCCTCGAGGTAGGCGGTCCCGCCGCGGCGACGATCCCCTCCGAGCTCGAGCTCCGCGCGCACGAGCGCGATCGGCGTGCCGCCGGCGGCGAACGTCGCCTCGAGCGTGCTTGTGACCTGTAGGCCCGCCGAGAGCCGGAGGAGCCAGTCGGCGATCCAGCCGCGCCACGGCGGCGTGATCTTCCGACCGGCATCGACAACCGGCGACGGGTAGGGCGGATCCGGGAGCGTGACCTCGATCGCCATCTAGCGCCCGAGGAGCCAGTCGGGATCGCCCGGCGGCTGCTGCTGCTGCTCGTTCTGGACCGTCGTCGACGCGGTGTTTTTCTCGATGATGTAGCCGCGCTCCATCCGCGCGATCGTCTTTTCGTCGCGCGAGAGGCCGGTCGCCAGGTCGAACGCCAGGCGGAACGCGAACGCGCTCACGAACTTCTGATCGCCCCCGGCCTTCGCGCCACACGCCGGCCGAACCGTGTATTCGATCTCGATGAACGGCTCGTCGTTCGAGTCGAATTGCACGCCGTCGTCGGTCACATAGACGAGCGGCCCCACGTCGTCGACGACCATCCGGAACGCCGGCGGCTTCGCGTCGTGCTTGCGCCCGAGCTCCGGCCGGATGATCCGGCGGACGAACAGACAGCCGGCCGGCGCCCGGAACCCGTAGACCCAATCGGCATTAGTCGGATCGCTGATCGAGCCGTCGACGAGGACGAGCGAGGCGTAGCGCGTCGCATGCGCCCACGGGAAATCCCGGAGGACGAACCGGAGCGTGTGCTCGAAGAACTGCGCGGCGAGGCTGCGCTCCTGCGAGGTCGGCGTGAGGAGGTCGCTCGCCGCGGTGAGCATGTCGGTGATCCCGAGGCGCGCGAACGCCAGGTTCACGGCCCGGAGCGTGAACGGCACACAGAGCGCGTCCGCGAGGTCGTCGGCCAGGTCCGGCCCGTCGTCGAACGAGTCGACCTCGTCGGGCACAGTCGGATTCTCGAGCTCGTCGAGCTCGTCCTGCGTGTAGCCGTCCGGCCACTGCCCGCCCGGCGCCGGGATCGGGTCGGTGATGTATTCCCCGTTCGTGCCCCATCCGCCATTTCCCGCGGTCGCGTCCGCGGCCATGATGACGAGGAGCGAGAACGAGACACCGCTCGCGTTGAGCGTCGATCCCACCGTGACGGAGTCCACCCCGCCGGCGGTAAAGCCCGTGTTGATCGTCGAGCTCCCGGCGCTCGCGAGGCTCGAGGTAATGCCGGTGTGCGAGGGATCGCGCACGTGCCCGGATACCGTCGTCCCTTGGCAGTAGGCCCAGAGCGGACGCTTTCCGGAGACGCGCGGGAGCGCGATCGTTCTCGAGGCCGCGCCGTCGCCGACGTAGCTCATGATCTGGACGACGATCGGCTCCGTGAGCTCGAACCCCGCGTAGTCGGCGCCGTCGCGCTGCCGCCAGAGGTTGTAAGTCGTCTGCGCGACCGCGCCGGACGGATGGAGCGTCGTCATCGATCGGAGAATGCCCGTCAGGAACCGGGCGAACGTGGTCCCCTCGCTCCCGCCCATCTGCTGCCCGCCGTTCACGTCGTTCCCCGGCCCCTTAAAGAACATGAACCCGCCGCCCGATGGGAACTCGGTCGCGAAGAATGCGAGCTCCGCGAGGAAGTCCGGATCGGTGAGCACGTTGTCGAACGTCGTCGTTCCGGAAAGATGCTTGAACGCGCCGTTCAGCATGAACCGCATCCCCGGATCGCCGACCGCGATGTATTGGTAGGTCCCGCCCGTCGCGTTCTCGGCCGTCGCCGGCCCGCCGATCTTGTTGATCGATCGCGTCTCCGGATCGCTCGCGCCGCCGACGCCGACGAACTCCGGATCCTCCATGAAATTCGCGCCGCTCCGGAGGTCGCCGGCGACCGCCCAATGCGGCGCCGACATCGACGACCACCAGCGGACCGCGCCGACCGCCGTGTCGGTTTTCCGGACCCACCAGAAGTGAGCCGGGATCTTCGCGACGATGTCCTGCCCGAGATTGTTCCCGGTGTAGGTCCCGGCCTTCACCCACACGGGCGAGTCAGGCGGGACGGCGGTCCGGTTCCACGGCGTCCGCGGATAGGGCGCGTTGTGGATGCCGAATTGAATCGGCTCCGCCGATTCCGGCTGCTCCTCGTCCTCGTCCTGCGGCCACTGATCGCACTTGTCCCAGACGCCCACGAGCGCGACGTGCGCCGTCAGGCGTGTAACCGTCGTGAGGTTCGCGTCCGCGGCCTTCGTGAACCGGAGGAGGAGCGAATGGATCCCCCACGGCGAGGCCTCGTTCGTCGGCGCGTATAGGACCGTGTCCCAGGCGTCGGTAGTCTGCCCGACGACTGTCGTCATCGGCGTGGTCCCGGCGTCGGCCGAGGTCCGCTTGAGCGTGAACCCGAGTTGACCGTCGCCGGCGGTCGCGCGGCGCCACGCGATCGCGACCGTGATCGCCTGCGCGCCGAGCGCGCCATCCTGCCGCGCGATCAGGTCGGCGCGTGTCGTGGCCGCGAGGAGCGCGCCGGACGTGGAGCTCGTGAGAATGTCCTCCGGCTGCGCGGTGTGCTGCGAGAGCCCGCGAATGTCGCCCGTCCAATTCGCCGAGTGGGTCGCGTCCGGCCCCATCGGATTGATCTCCTCGACGTGGTGCCCGTGCGTCCAGTCCGGCCCGGCGTAGACGACCGTCGCCGCATTGTTCGGCGACGACGTGATCGGCCCGACCCACACATCCGCGCCGCCGGCGCCGCCGTGCGTCGCGTGCTGGCTCGCCGGCAGGATGAACCCGAGCCAGTCGTCGAGGTCATACTCCCAATCGTTCGGGCCGACCGATCCCTGCGCGCATCCGAGAAACGAGTTGTCGAGCGTGCGATAGGTCGGCGGGTCGACCTTCGTCTCTGTCTGCCCGGTGAACGTCGACGTGAGGACGTGATCGATATACAGCTTGCCGCTGATATTGATCCCCTCGGAGCTTGGCTCCGTGCCGGTGTCCGATCCGTGGTTGTCGTAAACCACATCGATCAGATACCAGCGATCGAGCTCGAGCGCGTCGGTGAGCCCGAGGTTCGCGCCGGTGAGCGAACCGCCGCTCGTGACCATGCGGAAGTAGAGCGCGCCGCTCGAGTTGAGCGCCATCACGAGCCCGCTATTCGTGAGCCCGATGTTCGATCCGCACTTCATCTGCCAGACGCCGCAATCGCCGGTCCCGCGCGTGCGGAGGCGCAAGTAGAACCGCTCCCACCCGTGGCCGGTCGGCGTCGCGCCGAAGAACGTCCACGAGTGTTGGACCGTGAGCGAGGCGCCGCGGCAGGCCATCCCGCGCCCGCCCGGCACGCGCGAGGCGTTGCGGCTGAGCGGGTCCGTGTTGCTCGACTCGCCGTTCGGCCCGTTGTTGCTGCCGACGCCCCAATTCTCGAACCCGTCCGCCCATGCAACCTGTCGCATTACGCCGGCGGTCTGCCCCGCGGCCGGCGCCTGCGTGATCGGCGCCGCGTAGACGAACCGCCCGACCCAGGCGTATTTACGCGAGCTCCCGAACAGGTGCCCCCAGAACGAATCGTTCAGCGTGAAGAACGCGCGATCGAGCGGGAACTTCCCGGCGGCGAGCGGCGGATACCAGGCGGTCCGCGTGCACGGGTAGGTGAGCGGGTCGCCGTCCTGCTGGAAAGGGGCGGAGAACTCGGTCGCCGCGGGGAGCGGCCCTCGAGAGACGCCGTTCGGATACTGCGCTTGGAGCGCGGCGACCGTCGCCTGATCGGTGAGGTAGATGTAGAAAGTTAGCTGCGTCGTGTTCGCCATCGTCCCCCCGAACCGCGGCGCCGATCGCCGGCGCCCGAAGCCTGAAGCCTGAAGTCCCTAGTCCGCGTCGAGCGGGTTGTCGCCGGTGTCCTCGACCTCGTGCTCCGCGGTCGCGACGCGATCGGCGTTCTTCATCTGAAGGATCTCGTCGTGCTTCTTGCGGAGCTCCTCCCGCCCGGTCGTCCGCTGGAGCTTCGTCCCGGCGTCGACGGGCGCCATCCACGAGGGATTGAACTGCGCGCGGTCGACGACGAACACATCGCCGACGCGCCGGCGCTCGTGCCCGTAATAGCCCATCTTCTTCGCCTGCACTTTGATCCGCGTCGCCTTCGCCGGCGCCGTGGCGGTCGAGGCCTTGGCGGCGACGGGTCGCGTCGGCCGCGGTGCCGTGTCGGCCTGCCCGAGTCCCGCGGCGGGACGCTTCGCCGGCGTTGCGGCCGGGAGCTCCTGCCCGCGGCGTGCCGCGGCGGCTGCGCGTCGATCCGAGACGGGTTTCGCGGGCGCTGCCCCCGGCCGGCCGACTGCTTTCTTCGTCATGCTCTGACTCCTCTCGAGGCCGACCGGCGGGAGCTCGAGCCCCCGCCGGCGGTCGGTTGCCTAGTCGATGACGTAGCCCTTCGCGTAGGCCTTCGCGAGGACCTGCACGAACGAGAGCGGCGCGATCCAGGCCGACACGGTGATCGTGTCGTCGGTGCCGAGCTCGTAGCGTGCGCCGATATACCGCTTGGTCGGTGTGCCAGGCGGGATCGGAATGATGACGATCGCGCCGGCCGTGAGGCTCGCGCCGGCGACGCGCCGTTTGACGACCTCGTCATGCGACGAGAGGTTCGCGTTCACGCTCTGCACGAAAATGAAATCGAACGTGTTCGTGAAGCTCGCCGGCGTGCCGTCTCCGGCCGCGGCAGTGTCGACGGAGATGATGAGCGCCATCGGCTCCCCGTCTCCGATCTGCCGGACCGGCGTCGTCGCGCCGAGGTCGATCGTGTTCGTCGAGTAGGCGTCGGCCGACGTTACGGCCTGCGCGTCCGACAGTTGAAGCAAGGCATCGAGAACCATTGTGTTCGCCCTCTCTCTCTGAAATGGGAGTGTGACCGCTTACGCGACCACGCTCTCCGTGTTGAGGATGGCGTCCACGGTGCGGACCGGGACCTCCGAGAAGAACATCACGCGGCGCCCGCCGACGTTCTCGAACGTGAGGCCTCCGCCCGCGCTCACATCCTCGCGGACCTGCCGGCGGAGATGCCGGCGGATCGTCCGGTTCATGTAGAAAACCGGCTTCCCGAGGCGGTTCGGCAGGAGCTCGATCGCGTGCTCCATGAGGTCGATCAGGTCCGCGCGGGCCGACGTGCCGGAGAGCTCCGAAACGTCGATGTTCGGGATCCGGACCACATAGCGCCAGTCCTTCACCGCGATCCCGCCCTTCCACTGATACCGCTCCTGAAACGCGCGCATGCGCGAGCCAGCGACGCCGGCGGTTACTTCGACCGTGACCTCGCCGTAATCGTTGTGCTGAATGCCCGCCTTCGATCCCTTCGGGAAGATCCCGCACACCGTCTCCTCGCCCCAGGCCACGAGCCAGATCGAGGTAAGGTCGGTGTGACCGTCGTCGCCCCCGCCGAGAATGATGTTGTCGGCGCTCTCGGCCGTGAGGTCCGAATAGCGCACGGCAAGCCCGGTGAACTCCTCCGGCGCGAGGCCGGCGTTCCCGTAGATGATCGTCGACTGCATTTCCTGATTCATCGCCTCGAGGAACGCCTTCGCCTCGGAGAGACGGAAGCTCGAGACGTTGCCGTTCAGGAGCGCGAGGTCGACATCGACCTCCGACCAGGCCTCGAGCATCCCCGTCGCCTCGTCGATCTGCGCGGTCGTGCTCTTGGACGGCGTCACGCCGGCGTTCAGCAAACGCCAGAACACGGACGGGAGCCCGGTCCGGACCGTGGTCCGGTGGCCGGTCGGGAGGTTGCCCTCCTTCCACAACATATCGGCGAGCATCTCGTTTGTTTGCTCGAGGAGCTCGACGATGTCGGGGATCTTGCCGTCCGGGTCGACGCGCTTCGCCCAATCGAGGAGCGTGAGCGCGCCCGTGCTCAGCGTGAGGCCCATCATCGGCGCGTCGGGCGCCGCATGCGGCAGGAAGAACTCGAACGCCTTCCCGATCAGGACGGCGACGAGCGTAACGAACGCGACAGCCCCCCACGAGAGCCGGCGCTTTGGATCGGTGAACATTGCGAAACTCCTATCGGCTACGTCCGGCCGTCCGCCGCTTTGCTCGTCGGGTGGTCATACATCTTGGTCGCGGTATCGACCGCCCCCGAGCGCGCGCCGGCGCCTTGCACGTGCCCGTCCTCGTCCATCAGTTTTCCGGCGTCGGCCAGTAGAGCGACGACCTCCGGGTGATTGAGAGCTCCGCCTCGGTTCAAGAACTTGAGGAACGAATCGCGCCGCGCGTGTCCGACCGGACGCATCCGGTCGACGAACGCATTCGCGAGCCGCTGACTCTCGGCGAGCTTCTCCCCGCCGTAGTCCGGATCTGCCTTCAACGCGGCGAGGTAGGCGTCGCTCTGCGCTTTCAGCGTGACGCCCATCTCGTCGAGGTAGGCCTGCGCCTCCTCTTGGCTCATGTCGTTCTCGCGGGCGATCTTCTCGAGCGCCGGGAGATCCGTCGTATCCATGAGCCCGCCGGCCGGGAGCTTGAGCTCATACTTCGCGGGAGCCTTTGCGGCGCCTGCCGCGGCTCCGGCGTCGCCGGCCCCTGCTTCCTTGCCTTTGCCCTCTCCGGCGGCGTTCCCGTCGCCCCCGGCCTTGCCCTTGTCGCCTGCGCCCTCGGCTCCTGCCGCGGCGCCGGCGCCGTCTCCTGCCGCTGCTGCTCCGGCCGCGGCTGCTGCCGCGCCATCCCCGGCGCCGGCGGCGCCCGCCGCTGGAGCCGCTCCGCCCTCGTTGCCCGTTCCGCCTGCCGCGGCTGCGCCGTTTGCGGGTGCTGCGGCGCCTGCTGCTGCTGCTTTTGCCATGACCTACTCCTCCGCTTCGTTGCCGGCCGTCGCGTTCTGCGCGGCCTCCGCCTGCTGCTGTTCGATCCGGTCGACCCTCCGGGCCTCGGCCTCCATCAGCAAATACTCGTCGGGCGCCAGGCGAAGGACCTCGGCCATGAGCTCGCGGCCTACGTCGGCCCGCCCGATCTTGAACGACTGCATTCCGCCGTGCATGTCGAACGGAGACTCGTAGATCCCGGCCCGGCGAATCATCGCCCACACGAACGCGCGCCCCTGCGGCGTCGCCATGACAGCCCGTAGCGCGTCGCCCCACCGCTGCTCCCGGCGCTTCTCGAGTTGCGCCATCGCGCGGACCTGCCGCGGGTCGGCGGCGTTCGCGGTGCGTGCCTTCGCGCTCATGTTCTCCTCGGCGTCTGCTGCGTCCGGCGCGTGAACAGGTCGCCCATGACGCGCGGCCCGAACTTCTCCCGGATGTTGACGATCGCGGTCTTGTCGCCGCGTAGGTGGCCGCGCGAATTCTCCGGCACGAGCTCCGGCGCCAGGTAGGCGTAGCCGGCATCGAACGAGAACCCCTCGGTTCGGACGCTCGAGGCGCCCGCCCAGAGCGCCAGGAGGACGCCGAACATTCCGGCCGAGACGCTCAAGTGCCGATCGCGCTCACGGTCGAGCGCGCCGACGTTGTGCGCGAGGAGGACCTTCGTCGCCTTCGTGATCGACATCACGCGATCCCACGTGGTCCCCTGCCGGCGGAGCCGCTCGAGCGTCGCCTCCTCGGCGCCGACCTCGGTCACAGGCAGGAGCGCCAGCGTCCGCACGTGGCGGTCGGCCGACTGCGCGAACATGGCCGCATTGAGCGCGCGCCGCTCCTTGTTCCACGTCACGTGAGGCCCGACGCGCGCGTTCATCAGGTGCACGTCTGGCACGCGCTCCCGGATGCTCGAGAGCGAACCGTTCACCGTGACGACCGCGGTCCCCTTCGTCCAGCGGAGCACGCCCTCGATCGGCGCCGAGCCGATGACGACGACCGGCCTCGAGCCGAGGTCGTCGATGAGGACCTCGAGCGGCGCCAGGTCCCCGCCCTCGAGGACCGCGCGCCGGCGACGCGACACGGGTCGGCCGCGGTGATCGGTCGCGACCGTCATTTCGCGCCTCGAGGAACGCGCGGCTTCGGCCGCGGCCGGCCGCGTTGATCGGGACCGCGGACCGCGCGGCGGATGTTGCGGAGCTCGTCGAACCCGAACCGCTCGTAGGCGTAGATCTCGCGCGGCATCTGGTAAACGGATGGCTCGTCGACGAGAACCTCGAGGCCGCGCCCGCGCGCGAAGCCAATCCAGTAGAGGATCCCGCGGTGCACGAACTGATGGCCGACATCGGTCGCGAACCCGATCCCGTTGAGGATGATCCGCCGGTAGCCGCGCACGATCGCGTCGGCGATCACAAAGTCGAGCATGCAGGTAAATTGCCGGCACGGCTCGAGGCCTCGCTCGAGGTTCTCGACGAGCGCGAACTCCCGTTGCACGCGCGCGAGGTCGAACGTCCGGCTCCCGGAGATCTGCGGATGCTGCTTCGCCATCCAGATCGGACGGCCCGGCCCCTGATCGCGATACCACTCCCAGGCCAGCGGCCGGCGCTCGCGGATCCCCTGCCACTCGCCGACCGTCTCGAGCGGATGCAGGTCCCACCACTCGGACCAATCGAGGAGGCGCCCCTGCCAGAACTTCACGTTACAGCGGGTCAGGCCCCAGAGGTCCGCGTATTCCCGGCCGGTCCGCGGCGAGACGAGCTCCTTCGTGATCCGGACGCCGTGGATGATGACCGTTTTCGGATGCGTCACGATCGCCCTACGCGGCGGCGGCGCCGGCCGCGGCCGATGCGATCGCATCGAGCGCGCTCGTCCCGTCCGCGAGCTTCGCGCCGCTCGCATCCTTCGCGGCCTTGGCCTCGAGCGCGTTCTGCTGCGCCTGTTGTGCCTGCGCCGCGGCCTGCTGCTGCTCCGCCGCGCGGGCGCGCGCCGTCTCGGTCGGCACGATGATCCGCGGGTCGATCCCGGTCATGTCGCCATAGTTGTCGACGACCTGCGCCCAATCGACCTTTTGCACGATCTCGCTCGAGACTTGCGCCTGCACGAGCGGGAGGAGCGAACCGATAAATCGATCCTGCCCGACCAGGCCGACAAGCTTCTGCGCCTGCGCCATGATCGAGAGGTATTCGACCTTGAGCTCGACGCCGTCGAGCTCGTCGGGCGGCTCCGGTATGAGCTTCGCGTCCTGCATGAACATGAACGCGCGATCGATCATCGGCTCGAGGAGCTCGTCGTTCGTCCGCTCGAGGACCGGCCCGAGCGCGATGAGCTTCTCCTCCTTCCGCTCCGCGATCTCGGTCGCGGTGATCCCGGCCTTCACGTCGGAGCGCGCCAGCATGAGGAACAGGTCCTCGTAATAGGCCCGCTGGATCCGGAATTGAACCTCCTGCATGTCGCGGAGGAGATGCTCGAGATTGAGGTTCGTCTCGTGAATCGGCGCGAGCCCCTGCTGCCCCTCGCGCACGTCGACGTAAGTCACATCGCCGGCGACAAGGGAAGTCTTGGACGCCTTGAGCGACGCCGGCCCGCGGAGCGGCGGGTCGACCATCTTCGCGATCCCCTGCCCCTTCCTGCGCTCCTCGATCTGAAGCTGCCGCACGTCGCCGAGCGCCGTCATCCCCGGCGAGTCGGTGCCGTAGGTGTCCTCCGCCGTCACGTCCCACCGTGGCGCGAAAACCGGGAACGTCTTGAACCCGCTCTCACGCAAGAACCGATAGCCGGCGTCCTCGCCGAACTCCCACCAGCACGAACGCCAGGGGAGCGCGTCCTTCGCCTCGAGGCGATCGCGCCGCGGCTCCTCGTTCGGCGTGACGCACCAGACCACTTTGACCGCGGCCTCGTAGTCGCCCTGATCCCAGAGCGTCCGGAGCGTCGGCGAGGCCTTCGACCAATCGATCAGGCGCGTTCCCGGCACGCGCAAGAACTCGCGGACGATCTGCCGCACCGTGAGCTCGTATTCCCGGATGAACGTCGCCGCGTTGCCGCGCTCGTCCTGCCCGAGGTAGTAGGAGCCGATCGGGTATTGGTAGGTCCGAAAGAGATCTTTCGAGTCCGGGAGCATCGACATCGCCGCGGTGCCGAAGTCGCCGGCGTCGCCATAGATCACGGGGAGCGTGTTGTAGACGTTCGTCGTCAGAAAGACGGAGATCATCCGCTGCGTGACGATGTGCAGCCACTCCTTCACCGGGCCGAATTTCGAGAGGTCCGGGTCCGGCGTCCCGAGCTTGAACCACGGACGCGCCGGCGAGGTCAGGCCCGCATGGAGGCCCGACGCGAGCGTGCGGCTCGAGAACTTCGCCGTCGAGTTGATGATGTTCTGATTCCGCTTGTCGCCTTTGTTGCGGTCCGTGGTCGTGAACCGCGAGCGCCGCGGGCGGATCCAGTCGGAGAGCTCTTTCCAGTGTGAATCGAAGGAGCTCCGCTCGCTCTTGAGTCTCGAGAGGAGGCGCTCGTATTGGTAGCGCCGCGGGCGCGCGGAGTCGATCGACGAGTAGCGATCCGGCATCAGTAGAGCCCCATTGCGGAGCGGCCCGCGGCGACGAGCTTCTTCGGCGTCGGCGTTTGCGCCGGCGCCTGCTTCGCGACGGGCGCCTGCGCGCTCGCGGCGGCGATCGATCGCTGCCGGCGCGCGGCGTTCGTGGCGGCGAATCCGGCAGTCGTGGCGAGGAGGTTCGGCGGAGCGGTCGGCGGAGGCGCGAGGAGCGGCCCGGCGGGAGCGCCAGGCGTGCCCGATGCCGGCGAGGTTTTCTTGCGGCCTCCGAGCCAGCTAGGTAGACCCATCGGTTCAGAGCCTCAAAATGTAGGTCGTTTCGAGCGGTTGATACCCCCGATGTTCATAGAGCTTGCCGATCTGTGAACCCGCGGGCGCGACCATTTTAAGCACGCTCGCCCCTTTCCGTCGTGCCCAATCCTCCGCGGCCCCCAATAACTTGTATGCCGCGGTCCCCCGGCGTGCCCTAGGTTCGAGCCAATACGCGACCTCCTCGGCCCACGGCGGACCGCCGAACGGGTTGCTCACGAGGATGAGAACCGACAGGCCCACGAGGTCGCCGGCGCCGTCGTCGACGACGAGGACCTCGCTCGATTCGCCCGCGGCCAGGTCGCGGATAAAGGCCTCGAGCGCCTCCGGTTCCCACTGAAAGATCTCGGCGTAGAGCGGGATCGAGACGATGAACGAAACGCCCATCTCGAACACGCGATAGAGGTCGGCCTCGAGCGCCGGGCGGATCGTCATCGCCCGAACAGGAGCCAGGAGAGCCGGCCCCAGAATCCGCGCTTGAGGAACATCTCGAACGAGGTCGAGGTCGCGAGTTGCGCGGTCGCGAGCGCGCGAATTTGCCGGGAGCGCCGGCGGTTGCTTGTCGGCCACATAGCAGGAGGTCCTCCTTAAATCCGGTTCGGGTCGAAGTCGCGGAGCGCGCGGAGCGTCTCCTCGGTTTCCTCGCGCCGGCGCTCGTCGTCGGCGTAGGGGTCGAAGTCGTGATCGGCACGGCCGACACGGCGCCCGCCGGTCGACAGGAGCTCATACATCCGGCCGGGCATCTCCGGGTAGGCGTAAGTCTGCATGTAGGCGTCGGCCAGGTCGGGCGAGATCCCGATCCGCTCCTTGAGTTGCGCCTTCTCCTCGAGGATGAATTGCCCGTTCACGAACGAGTAGGTGATCTCCGTGAGCTCCGGGACCATCTCCGGCAGGAACGGGAGCGCGGCGCCGTTCCGGATCGCCGTCGAGCCCTTGACGTAGAACTCCGCGCGCCGGTTCTTGAACCGCGGGTCGAGCGCCTTCCCCGCGTAGTTGATCCCCACGGCGGCGAAGTTGGCCGTCGTGAGGTTGTCGATCACGCCGTGGCCCCAATGCCCCGTATCGTCGACGAGCGTCAATTCCGCGCCCCATCGGTTCGAGGCCATCATCACGCGCGCCGCGATGTCCGTCGTCTTGGCCTGCCGGAGGATGACCGGGCGGAACGAGGCGAGCCCCTGCCGCGGGAAGATCACGGTCCGGTCGTCGCCGAACCGCGCCACGTCGACGCCGAGCCGCTTCTGCTGATGTTGATACACGTCGGCCGGGAGCCGGCGCTGCATCGCGAGCTCGACCTCCTCGACGCCGAGGAGCGCATTGATCGACGCCGGCGGGAACTCGCCGAGGATGTTCACCTTCACCCACGGGTTATCCCGCCCGTATTGCTTGATCTGCTCGCGCGCATGGTCCGCCGGCGTCGGCCGACCGCCGATCGATTTGTTGACGCGCGGCGAGTGAACCCAGGCCTTCGGATTGTCAGGGTCGCCGGTGATCGTCGTGACGTGCCAGAGATGGCGGTCGACCGTGCACGCGCGATAGAGCGGCCCGGTCGTGTGCGTCGGGTTGCCGGCGCCGACGACCTTCGTCTCGATCCCGGAGAGGAGCACGGCCTCCGCCGTGACCATGATCGATTGTGGGTAGCCCCCGATCTCGTCGAGGAGCCACATCGCGTAATCCTCATGGAGGCCGGCCATCGCGTGAGCCTGCTCCTCGGCGCTCGCCTTCTTCGGCCAGGTGCGCGCGCGCGCCCACCACGTCGCCGGGTATTGCCGGTGCAGGATCGCCGTCTTAGTCCAGAGGAACGTATTCCGGAAGAACTCGCTCCGGTTCATCCACTTGGCGAACTCCGGCCAAAGGCCATTGTCCAAGTTGGCGCCGGTGATCGACGTGGCGTTGATGCGCGGATGCGGGCGCGTCGCGAGGAAGTTCAGCCCGAGCCAGGCGAGGACGGTCGTTTTCCCCGGCCCCTTGCACGCCTTCATGATCTGGCGCGCGTTGTGCGGGAACGCCTCGAGGACCTCGATCTGCCACGGGTCCGGCTCCGTCCCGAACTCCTCGCGGACCATGAGGACCGGATGCTCGCGCCAGCGGCGAAGCTTCTCCCAGATCCGCCGGGCCTCGGCCCGCTGTGCGTTGGTCACTGGAGCCCGTGACGCTCTACGAGCTCGCGACCGTCGAGCGCGTTGTGCGTGACGAGGAGGACGCCGAGGGTTGGGAGGAACTCGGTCCGCGGCCGACACCAGCACGATCGGCTCTCGACGTGCTCGCGGAGGTCCTCGACCGGGAGGACGTGGCGGTTCCCGTCTCGAGCTCCGGCGAGGACGAGCTCCCACCGCTCGCGACCGTCGTCACACACGGCCGGCGCCGGCGCCGCGTCCGCGGTTCCCACCGCTTCCACGTCCGAGGGATGAGGCGCTCGAGGCGCTCGAGGCCGAACCACTCGACGGTATACGGCTCGCCAGGCGCCGGCGGCGGAGGCGGAGGCGGAGGGTCAGGCACGCGCTCGATCGTGCCGGTAACGCCGGCGGCGAGGCATTGCGGGCACTCGAGAAACCCGCGGCTCGTCTCGAGCTCGTGCCGCTCGAGCCGCCCATGCGCGCGAGTGCACCGATATCGCTCATCGGCCAAGAATCCCCCAGGCCTCGGCCTCGTCCCGCCGCGGGACGCCGCCGTTCCAGCTACACGCGCGACAGCGCATTTCGTCGGTTGGCTTGACCGGCCGGGCGCCGGCGGCGTCGAGCGCCGCGGTCCGCTCGAGGCGCCAGGTCTGATCCCCACCCTTGCGCGTGAGGAGCTCCCGGCGTCGCGGCTCGAGCTCCTCGAGAACCGCCGCTCGCGCATCCTCGAGGCGCTTCCCCGTGAGCCGGAGGCCGGCCCGGAGACTCTTGAGCGCGTCGGCGCCGCACCGTGGACAGAGCGGCCAGCCGTCCGACCGATAGGCGACGCCGGCCCACCCGTCCGCCGGCTGGCTCTCGAGGAACACGCGGAACGCGCCCCCGTCGACGACGACGCGCGTCGGTCTAAGCATCGAGCTCCGCCGCGTCGCGCACGGCGACCTCGAGCGCGTGCTCGAATAGCTGCTCGAGGAGCTTCTCGAACGCCTCGCGGAGTGTGCCCCCGCCGGCGCGGAACGTCGTCCCCTCGAGCTCGAGCTCCCAGAGCCCGCCGGGGAGTTGCTTCCCGCGGAGGACGATCTGCTTCACGAAAGGCGCCCCGAGCGATTGACCCACTTCCCGATCGGGACCTCGGCCAGCGGCGAGAACCGCACGACCGGCCCCTTCGCCGGCGCCGGGACGAGCGTCCCGGTCGGCCGATAGGCCGGCACGTTCGCCGGCACGCCGGCGCGCTCCGGCGGGACCGTGTGCCGCCATGACTTACCAGGCCCGCGGAGGCCCTTCCCTCGAGGTCGCCGAGGCCGCGCGTCGATCACGAGTCGAACCCGCCGCGGACCGGGTCGCGCTCGACGTGAATGTGCTCGTTCGGCCCGTTGAGGTCCTCGAGGATGGCGTCATACGCCGGGCCGAGCCGTCGCTGTAGGCCCGCGATGATGGCCTGCTTCTCCTCGAGCGTGAAGATCTTCGATCGGAAATCGAGCGCCCACCCGTTCCCGTGCATCGAGCCGCTCTTGTGGACCCCGTCCGTCCCGGACGTAACCACGAGGTCGAGCGCCGGCGCGTCGTTCGCGTCGAGGAGCCCGAGCTCGAGCGTCACGTTCACGAACGCGCAGAGGATCCAGAGGTTGTAAGGCCGAACGGTCCGCTTGACCTTGATCACAATTTCCCCCTCCCGAACAGAACGACCACGAGGAGCCCCACGACGACGATCGCCGTGAGGCCCCACACGTAAGGCATGAGCGCCTCGTTCACTCGCTCCGGCCTTCGCCTCGATCGAGGAGGCGGCGGACCGCGTCGGCCTGCTCGCTCTCGGTCGGCGTCTCCTCGAGGATCTCGCGCACGATGCCGGCGAGCTCCTTCTCGATCGTCGAGTAACCGTCGTGCCCGATGATCGCCTCGAGCCGCTCGCGGAGCTCCTGCTTCTTCGCGCGGTTGAGCATCACGCGACCTTGAGCGGCGCCCGCCGGTGGAGCTCCTTCTCCGTCTCCTCGTAGATCTGCTCCGCGGTGAGTCCGCCGCGGACGCGCGCCACGAGTTGATCGAGCTCGTTCTTCCCGAAGTTCATCGTCTCGTGCGAGAGCTCGCCCTCCGTCACGCGAGCCCCGAACCGCCGGCGGACCTCCGCCTTCACGGCGCGGTATTGCCCCATCGTCCTGATCGGGATGAGTTTCCCGTTGTGCAGGAGCTCCGCGGGGTTGCTGAAATCGATCCGGTCCTTCGCCATGGCCTACTCCTCCGGCGGCTCTGCGCCGAGATACTTCGCGTGATCGAACGTGATCGAGAGCGCGTTCGCCTTGAGCTTACCGCCGGCCTGCGCCATGAGCTCAGCGGCCCGGAGGCCATCGTAGAGCACGACATCGCCGTTCGCCTTGATGCTCTTGACCGCGCGGCGGAGGTTCTCCGGCCAGCCGACGACCGGGAGGATCTTCCCGTCGTCATCGTAGGCCTCGAGCACATCGATCCGCGCGATCTCACTGATGCGCGCGAGCGCCTCGTCGGCCTTCATCTCGAGGCGCGCGAACCGCTCCCGCGTGTCGCTCTCGAGCTCCTTCGCGATCTTAGGGTTTCTTAGGAGCCGGTGCCCCTCGACCGCGGCGGTCGTCCGCTTCACGTCCGGATGGATCTCGAGGTAGGCCCGCGTCGCGTTGCGCCCGTTGCTCTCGTAGATCAGGAGGAACGCGCGCTCGTTCGCCGTGAGCGGGTCGACCGGCGCCGGCGGCGGGTCGGGGATTGTTACCCGATTCTTAGCGGGTTGTTTCCGGGAAGGTTTCCGAGACTTCGCCACGCGGCGAGGCTACCACATTCGAGCGAGAAGTCTCGAGAACCCAGGATCGATCCTAGTGCTTGATCGGATCGCCGACGTTGCCGCCGTGATAGGGAATCTTGACCTCTTGCATCTCGCGCGACGCGCAGCCGAGGCTCTTGTCGGTGTGATCCTTCGAGAGTGCATGGCGGAGCGCCATCATCCACGCGCCGAGGTCCTCGCCCGGCCGGCGCTCGCGCACGAGGACCGGCCGGTTCTTCGCCCCGCACCCCTCGCACGAGTAGAGGACGGTAATCACCGGAGGCCCCACACGCCCGGCTCGAGCTCCTCGAGGTCGAGCGGCCAGATGTGCGGCGGGACCTCGGCGACCTCGTCGACGATGAACTGATCGCCGGACTGGCGCCAGGTCGTGAACACAGAGCGCGACTCGCCGGCGCCGTAGTCCACGCCGGCGAAGCGAACGCGGTCGACGCGCGGCTCACGCATTGCGGCCTCGAGGTAGCGGAGTTGCCAGGCGTCCGGCTTGATCCGGTCGTCGAAGTAGAGGCGGACCCACTCCGACGCCGGGAGATCCGTCACGGCTTGTGACCCTTCGGATAGAGCCGCTCGACGCAATTCTGCCGCTCGACCTCGTCCGGCGCCAGGCGCACGCATGCCTCGAGGTCGTCGAGTTGGTCGAACGAGAGGCGCACGTGCCGCGGTCCCGCGCAGCCGGGCGCCGACACGAGGACCGCGATAAGGAGGCCGATGAGCACGAGGAGCCCGATCGAGAGTCGGCCCGGCGTCATGGTTGCCGCGCCTCCGAGCGGCCGATGCCGATCAATTGGAGCCGCGCCAGGTGCGCGCGGAGGCGCTGCTCGAACACGGGCGGCGGTTGCCCGTCGTTGACGCGCTCGAGCGCGCGGATCCGTTCGGCGTGCCGAATGTTCTCGTCCTCGAGTTGGCGAACCCGATGCTCGAGGCCTTCGATCCGGTCCCGGTCCGCGGCCCGCGCGATGAGGACCTCCTGCGCGACACACGCGGCGACGGCACGAGCGACGAGCTTGTCGATCTGGCTCATTGCGGACCTCCGACACACTTCCCGACCAGATACCAGTAACCCCCGGAGCCATTCGACGGGACCGCGTCGGCCGCGTATTGCACCCGGAGGACCGTGAGCTTCCATCCGTTCCGCTCGAGGAGCGCGACGCGGGTCGCGAGGTTCTGCGTCGAGAGTTGGTTCCGCTCGCCGAGCGCGGCGCCTACCGGACTATTCGTAACCCCGTTGGCGCAGCCGGCGGGGATTTCAAAGCGAAAGGGATCGCACTCGGCCCCTCGGTCCCCGTCGACGGATCAAAGAGCTTGATCGTCACGGAATGGAGGCCGGCCACGTTGAGGACCGTGAGGAGCGCCGGCGGGATCGGCGCGGTGCAGTTGAACGGCGCCGTCGCGCCCGTGCAGACCTCGGCGAGTGCATGGAACGCCGTCGTCGATCCGTCGACGTAGACGCGCGGCTCGAGCGCGTTCGCGCCTGTCACCGTGAGGACGTTCGTCGGCGCCTCGAACGAGATCCGCATGCTCGACGTGATCGGTCCGACGCACACCGTCGCATCGGCCGGCCCGGTGCACACGTCGGGCACTTGTCCCGCGGCGGGACGCGCGGCGAGAATCACCAGCGCAACGAGGAGAACAGTCATGTAACGCATATGTCGGCGCCTCAAATGAAAAGGGCGGGACCAGAGAACCCCCCGGTCCCCGGTCCCGCCCGTCGTGCCTCGAGCTCGTTTACCCCGCCGTGTCGCTGCCGGCGCCCGGCTCGCCCTCGCCGCCGGTGCCCGTGCCCGGCTCACCCTCGCCGGTGCCCGTTCCGCCGCCGGTGGGATTGTCCTTGTTGATGCCCTTGAGACGGGTCGCCGCGGCCTGCCCGCGCGCCAGGACCGCCGCCTCCTCCTCCGCCGTCATCCCGCCGGCCGCGAGCTTCGCGAGGATCTCCTCGAACTCGGTCCCGATGCGGGTTGTCTCGGCGTCGATCGTGTCGAACAGGGCGTCGTAATCGGTCTTTGCCATGCGTGTCTCCTTCTCGCTGAGAAATAAGAATCCGGGAAGGAGTCTAACCCGACTAGCGACGATCCCAGACTTCGCGGAGATCCTCGAGCGACTGCCGCCGGTCGAGCTCTCCGCGGTCCGTCGCGCGCCGGTCCCGGCCGGCCCGCTGTTCCGCCAGGCCGAGCGCGAGCGCGGCGACCGCGGCGTCGATCCGGAGCGCCTCGAGCTCGTCGGCCGCGATCGTGACCGTCGCCGGCGTCACTGCCCGGCCTCCGAGACGGCGACGATCGCCGCGTTGCGGCCGGCGACGGCCTTGTCGATCGCGGCGTCGGCCGCGGACCAGAGCGAGAACAGGAGAGCGCCGGCCGTGCCGACCATGACGAGGAGTGCAATCACGCGCATAGGTTCTAACCTCCAAAGAGGTTATCGGCGCGTAGGCCCGGACCTTTAGGACCGCCGGCGGAGCTCCTCGTCGCCGATCGCGCGAGCGTCGAGCGGCGGGTCGGACGGGCGCCAGCCGATCGGATCGCGAATGAGGTCGTTGTAGGTCCCGGTCCAGAAGTAGAACCCCGGCTCGATCGGCGGATGGTCCTCGACGAACGCGCACCAATGCGCCCGGCGCTCGAGGCCGGCGGCGTTCTTGACCGTGATCTCCTGTCCGCCTCGAGGCGCGCACACCATCGGGCGCCAGCCGTCGCCGGCCGGGTCCGCGCATGGCCGGCGATCGGCATGCGAGCGCCACGACGAACAGAGCGCGCACCGGGTATACCCGCGCGCCTTCAGGTGGACGGGACAATACCCATCGAACGCGGAGAGCGCCGCGCACGGTTGCGGCTTGAGCGTGCCGTGCATCGAGCGCCCGCCCGTCCGCGCCGGCGCCAGGTCCTTGCACATATCCACGTTCAGCCCTTCACGTTCCCGAGCTCGCGCTCGTAGATGGCGCGCGACCAGGCCGAGAGCTCCGGGTCGGCGAGGAGCTTCTCGAGATGCTTGATCCGCGCGGCCTTCCATCGCTTGTGAGTCTTGTCCGCGGACGCGCCGTCCTCCTTCTCGACCTCGAGGTCGCGCCGTCCGCCCGTCATCGGGTTGTAAACGACCTTGCGATCCTCGTTCGGGTCCGGCTGATAGCGCGTCCGCGTCGACATCAGAGAACCATCCGGAGCGGAAAGGCCTCGAGCGCGCCGCGGGTCCGCGGCTCGTGGCACTGCTGAAGCTCGCGCTCGAACTCCGCCAGCGTGTCCGGCCCGTTGCCCGTCTCCGCGGCGATCCGCGTGACGAGCGCGACGACGCGGATCCCGCTCTCCGTCACGCCCTCCCAGATCCGGCCCGGCACGACGACGCCGGCGGCGACCTCGAGCTCGACGATCCGGGTCGTGCTCTCGAGTGTCACCTTCACTGGATCAACCTGCCGCGCCCGCCGCGCGAAACCTGCCCGCCCTTCCGGCCCGCGGCCTGCGCCTCGAACGAGTCCCACTTATGCGCGGTCCCCTTCGCGTGCGCGGCCTTGCCCCCGAGGCTTGCGATCTCCCGCTGCCGCGTCTTGTCCATGCTCGCGAACCCGCGCGAGTCCTTGCTTCGTGTCGGCGTCGCCATGATCTCCCCTCCTATCGTTTGAAACGGTCCCGATCGGGACAGACGGCCCAATGATTTCCCGCCGCCGGATAGCCGTGAATCCGGCGGTTCGTTCCCTCCTCGATCCGGAACGTGATCGGCTTGAGCGCCGGATCGTCGAAACACATCTTCCGACCGCTGCCGACGATCTCGCCCCACAAGATCTCCCGTCGACAGTTGCGCCCCGTGCACTTCGCGCGGCCGAGCGTGTCGACGTAGACCTCGATCGTTCGTGGCGGCGCCGGCGTCGTGGCGAGGCCGAGCTCGCGCCCATAGGCGCACTCCGGGTAATCCTCGCAATGGTGCGGCTCCGCGGTCTGCACGTTCGCCCAGAGCGGCGGGACGGTGTCCGGGTCACATCCGCACGATCGCGCGCTCATGAGAGGCGCCTCGATCCGCGCTGCTGCCCGTGCTCGTCGAACGCATCACAGAGGCCCGCGGCGACCTTGTGGCGGCTGCATCCGCACTCGAACACGTTCGGCCAGGCCTTCCCCTCCGGCGGTCGCTCGCTCCGCTTTCGGATGAACTGATAGGCCCGATTGACGAACACGATCCGCGGGAACCCGTCCGGCCGGATCCCCTGCTCGAGACAGACCTCGGCGAACACATCGTCGCGGAGCCAGATCTGCCGCGCGCCGGCGCGCTCGAGAACCTCGAGGACCTGCTTCGTCGTCGGCCCGTCCGGGCGCCAGATCGCGCATTCCGCGGTGATCGCGCCGGCGCCGGCGACGAGCCGGTCGCGTCCCTGCCGTCGCTCCGTCATGCGTCCGCCCTCCCGCGCTGCGTGTAGGCCTCGAGCTCCTCGTGTATCCGCTGGATCATCTCGACGCCGACCTCCTCGCTCACGTCGTCCGGCGCGACGCGCGTCATGAGCTCGAGCATCGACGCGGCGCCGGCGTAGAACGACCGCTCGAGGGTCGCCTTGACGGCCTCATCGTTGATGTCGATCCCGTGCGGCTCGAGGCGCTCGCGCGCGTAGACGAGCCAGAGGTCGCGAACCGTGCGGCCGGCGAGGACCTGCCCATGCACGCGCTCGAACGTCTCGCGCCGGCCCTTCTTCGCCGCGGCCCGCTCGAGCGCCCGGCGCTGCTGCCGGCTCACCCGATCCGTCCTCTCATCACGGCTTGCTCGAGCGGCGTGAGGTCCCAGGCGAACACGATCGCGTAGAGCGCCCCGCCGAGCGGCTTCAGGAGGAGCGGGTCCGCCGGCGGCGCCGGGAGCCACACCGCATCCCAGAGGATGAAATAGTTCGAGAGGCCCGTCGTCGGGAGTCCACTCGGCGGAATCATCGGCGTAAGCGCCTTGCCGCTGAATGTCCGGTTCGAGCTCGCGAACGTGTTCCGCGGGAGCCGCACGGCGTCGACGGCGCGGTCGCCGACGTTCCACATCTCGCGGCCGGCGAACACGGCCCGCCCCTCGGTGTCCCGCCGGCAGAATACCCACTGACGATCCGCCCGCCCGATCGCGAGCTTCGGGAGTTGCGTCGTCTCCTGCACGCCGGCCGCGGCCATGACCTTGTGCAGGTCGAGGACCTGCTGCCCTTTCGCGATGGCGCGATACCCGCGCATGAGCGCCGCGTAGTCCTTCGCCTGCCCGCCTCGAGGGTCGCGCCGGAGCGCGTCCCGATACTCGAGATAGGCCTTTCGCGCGGCGTAGGTGTCGATCTGCGGCGAGCCGATGCGTTCGATTTCCTTGACAGTCATCGTCTACCCTCCGGCGCGATCGGCCTCGTGCCGCGCGCGATGTTCGGCGAGGTCCTCGTCGACCTCCTCCGGTTGCCAGAGCCGCGAATCGTTCCCGAATGCGTTCCACCCCTCGTGACGCTCGCGCGCAAAGAGCTCGAGATACGGGCCGACCGTCCAATGCTTTTCGAGGATCCGGCGGAACTCGATCGGCTTCTCCGAGTGAACGCGCGACTTCCGCACCGTGACGACCGAATGCGGGAGGTCGCGCGGAACGTCCGGCGTCCCGCTGCCGCGCGTGCAAATGAGAAAGAGCTCGACCGCGCCATCGGTGTAATTCCCGCCGGCGCCGTCCACCTTGTCCCAGACGATCACGGCCTTGTATTCAAAGCCCCACGCTTCGATGAGGTCCTGCGGTCCGAGCTCCTTCTTCTTCGGCGGGTAGAGGAGTGGCGCCGGCACCCAGAACCCCATAACCGCGTGCTTCGTGACGTGCCGTTTCACCGGGAGCGCCATCCCCTCCTCGATCGGCATGCCCGGATAGTGATCCTTCTGATTCGAGCCCGAGGGTTGCGAGTTTTGATACAGCCAGGGGTAATCGGCCATGAGGACGCGATGCTGCCCGCGGAGGCGCTGCTGCCCTTCGATGACCGCGGTCCGCTTCGCGACGCGGATCTCGCGCCGGAGCTCGTTCCGGTCGAGCCCCTCGACGACGACGCGCTCGAGCCATTGCGTTTGTTCTGCCGGCGGGAGCGCGGCCACTTCGCCGTGATAGCCGAACTCCACATCGGCCCGCCGGCGGGACGGCTCGATCGCGCCGATCGCCCGGACGTTCGCGAGCGTCTTGCGCGTGAGGCCCGTCGCGCCCTCCGCGGCCTCGAGCCGCTCCTTCCACTTCCGATCGTGCGCGGCCCGCTCCTCGCCGTAGCGGAGCCAGTCGGCGAGCCACCAGCCGGAGGCCTTGTGCGCCCGTTTGATGAACTCGCCGACGCCTTCGTGCTCGCCCCAGGTCGGGGAACCTTTCACGTCGAGCCCGGTCGCCGTCAACGTGTAACACCCGATCGTGATCGGCTTCTCCTCCGGAATCGTGACGAGCTTCCCGCCCTTCGCCATGGTCTACTCCTCGCCCGTGCCTTCGTCGCCGTCCGCGGCCTCGTCCGCCGGGACCGTGTCCTCCGGCTTCGATCCGCGCTTGACCTTGCGCGCCGAGAACTTCTCCTCGCCCTCGCTCCGCACGAACTCGTAGCCGTGCCCGATGAACAGGTGAGCATCGAGGACGTTCGACATTCGATTGCGGATCGTCTGCTTCGCCTTCGTCGCGCGCTCGAGCGCCTCCTCGCTCTCGAACATGGCGTCGGCGTAGATCTTGGCCTGCGCCATGAGCGCCCGGTCCTTGATGTTCTCGAGGCCCGGCAGGAGCTCCTCACTCGGTCGCGAGGCCTTCCGGGTTGTGTGCTTGTCGCCGTCCGCGCGTTCGCGCGGCTTCTGTCTCGCCATCAGTAAACCCCTCCCTCGTTGATGCGGCGACACACCTCCGCCAGGAGGAGCGCGTCCGCGGCTGCGTGCGTCACGTTCTCGAGCGTCGGAAAGATCGTTTCGACGACCTCCTTCGATCGGTT
>Ga0070698_100000430_pt1 | contig 44821 bp, 80 predicted proteins | sample KBSK1502metaG_FD_65477 | JGI IMG/M metagenome (GOLD analysis project Ga0070698, IMG submission 65477) | Corn, switchgrass and miscanthus rhizosphere microbial communities from Kellogg Biological Station, Michigan, USA - KBS K1-50-2 metaG | ecosystem: Host-associated > Plants > Roots >...
AGGGTGACTTCCCACTGCCTTTGCATAAGTTGTGCTTGATTTTTGCTTTTCATGTGTTATCTTCGCGCTGCCGCATCGTTGTACCCGGTAAAGGAGTACAGCTATGCGCTATCTCAAGCTTGCCAGCTTCACGTTCATCCTCGCCCTCGGCGTGACCCTTACCATCCTCGTGCTCTGGGCTGGTCGCTAAATCCCAAACATGATCAATTGTCCGTTCACCGCCGCTCCCTGCGAGCCATTGATCGAAACGGTATCGATGAACGTGTCACAATGCCAGAACCAGTTGGCGTGCAGCGTCGTCTGCGCTGATACGCTATTGTCAGCACCGGCGTTGAGTGCGGAAATTTGCTGCACCGTCTGCGCAACACTGGCCTTGAGCAGTTGGAACGGCCCACCCATGTTGCTGTTCCATCCCCTACATGACACCGTGAATGGCACGGGCATCGCTAACGTCTGAGCAGGCGCGCTCCCATTGCGGAAGTTCACGAGCTGCACGATCACTAGCTTGAAATTGCCCTGAAGCACTTGATAGAGCGTGGCCGTGCCCGAGGTAGAGCCGCTAATGGCGACACCGCCCGTGGTGCCTTCGGCCTGGTTGATCCACGCTTCTAAATTATTAAAGAATGCCGCCGCTAGAGCAGGCGCGCCGCCATTCACGAATAAACCGGTATTGACATAGCCAGGCATGGGTATTCCTCCTATATGGTTTCGTCTAACGGAAACGTGATACTTTCCAGATTGGTCTTGGTATGGCTATAGAGCCCACGGCACAGCATGACCCCGCTATCCTTTGTCCCGCTCGCATTCCCGCCGAAAAAGGCCACTTCAGCAATGACCACGCCAACCGCATCACCCGGCGCAACATAGAGCGAGATAATCACCTCACCGGGGTTTGTTCCATTGGTGTAGCTTGATATTTTCTTGCGGAACACTTCGGCTTGCAGTTTGGTGTCACTCACGGTCGGGGCCGTGTTCCCTGTTCCCAATGCCGCATAGGTGACCTTGCAACTCGCCGCCCCTTTCGATGCATCGCGATACATATTGTGACCAGCGTTCGTGAGCGTGTAGGTTATGGTTGGCATAAAACATCACCTCCTTAGCATGGGAATACAGTTACATCAGGGAAAAGACTCGTACTCGGGATAGGGCAGGCAAAGACCGTGGCAGAGCCGGTGACGGTCGGTGAGAACGTGATGCTTCCCGATACTGCGATCACTATCGATTGCCCCGTGCCCACATTGATGCTATTGGTTGGCGCTTGCTGCTTCAGGAGCTTGCTGAAGAAGTCCACCCAAGTAATATCAAATGGCCCAAGCACCGCTGTGACCGTGTACCAGATATTGAATGCGTCCAGCGTATCGGCAGCCGACACGTTCTCTATCAGCATCTGTGCGTTGTAGAGGGCATAATCAGGCAAGGGGACCGTCACGAGTTGCCCTTGCTGGAATCCCGTTTGCAACGTCTGAAAGACAAGCTGGCTGCCTTGTTGCGCGTAGAGGGTGAGCAGTTGGCCTGTCTTGGCCAGGCCGTTCGCAAGGCTCGTGATGTTGTTATCGGTTGCTACCATCTCCACAATGCCCGTTGAGCCGTCTAGCGCCTGCTCGTAGTTGATCTGTGCATTGTTCTGATCGACGATGGTCGTTGGATACTGCCCCGTGTAGACGACTTTGAGCAGGTCGATCGGGGCGTTTGGCCCGCGCAACTTTGTGCCGCTGCTATCCTGGCTGATGATCGGGTCACCTTGCGCCCAATACCACTGAGAGCCACTTGTCCCCTTGATCCCCACCGATTGCGCGACATAGCCTGCGCCATTGAGGTTGATGGAGATGGTTGGAGCAGATGCGAGCGCGTAACCCATCGTAAATGCTGTCTTCTGCCCATCACCGACTTGTATCTCGGTCTGCGTCACCGTCTGCGTCATGCCCCCAAGCAGATACTGCGTATTGCCGTAGGCCGGATTAGCGCGAGTCACATAGGGCGGGTTGTACTTGTGATCAATCTGCGTCCCGTCTACGAGCACGCTGTTGACGACTGCCGTGTAGGGCACAAACCACAGCTTTTTGAACTGGTCGATCTGCCAGTAGTAGAGCACGCCTGCCACTGAAGCGACTTTCACCAACTCGTCGAACGCCTGTGCTACTGTGCAGTAGACAAACGTAGCCGTGGGCAGGATACCAGTATTCTCTGTTGGATAGAGGGTGAGCGATGGGAAGACCGTCGTATTGGGGAAGAGGTCGGTGATGGCCGTACTATCGTAAATCTGCCCGATAGTGACACCTTCGGCGGCAAGGATGTTGGTATAGATGTCGTTGACGATGAAGCCATAGGACTTGCCGGTGTACGATGCTGCCACCACGCGCTTGTCTGCGAGGAAGTGCTGATCGACGCAGGTGATGGTATGCTCGAGCACAGGTTGGAAGCCCGGCTTTGTCTCCTTCGGGCTTGAGATGTAGCCGGAGAAGGCAAGTACGCCTCTTTTGTCGTAGATCGACACCTGCTGGTACTGCTGAAAGTGCGTGCTGGTATCGGTCTTGACCACAAACGAGGCCGTCGAGCGTTTGCCGATGGTGCTGTTGATGGTGAGCGAGCCCGCGACGACGAACTGTGGCACGCCGCCAATGAACACAGAGATCGTGCCATCGGTGCCATAGAGGCTTGCGCCATAGGGGCTTACTCCGTACACTACTGGCATATCAACTCCTCCTGCTCATCTAATGCCGATCCTTGTTCATTGTGGGCGCGACTGAGTAGGTCACGGTCACTGCTTCGCCTGGTTCCAGATTGACATTGCAGTTCGTGGTTGTGAAGAGCGTAATGCTATTTTTTGCGACGGCGCTCACCGTGCCGCCACTGATATACACTGTTTCCGGTGTCCCTCCTGCGGTATAGGTGAACGGTGAAGCAGTGACGGTGATAGCCGCCGCCCCTTGCGGGTTGTAGCCAGGGTTGGAACGCGCTGCCGCTGGCGTTCCGTTGAAGGTATTGACTCCATTGGCGCCGCTGAATTTGCAATTGAATACCCATGTCCCCGTTGAGTTCGCATTGATCGCTTGCGCAACCTGGCCTGTGCCCGTTCCTTGCGGGGTATTGAAGAGGCAATTCGTGATCAGGAGACTTCCGGTATTTGTCTGAGAGAGATCATAATTGCCCGCGCCTGCTGTTTGTCCATTGCCGATGAATGAGCACCCATCAAAGGTGACCTGACCGGCACCGGAATTGACGACTCCATGTGTTGCATTCTTGCTGAAGTGGCATCCCTGGAAAATGAGATCGCTGCCGAACGTGATAGAAACCCCTGGCGCGCCTCCCTGGATGAGCATATTGCTAAAGCTCATATTGGAGCAGGAGCCACTCGCGCCGGTTTCGATGAGGATGGTTGGTTTCGTTCCGGGCGTAGTACCTACATCACAGTTGCTTATGTAGGAGAATGAAGAGCCTTTCATGTGAATGACGTTCCCGGTCCCCGCCGAAACGACATAGCCTTCAAGATTGGTTGCGGTGATGTCCCACACATTCTCAAAGAGGAAGCAATCCCCCACCTGACACTGGTCCGCATTGCAGTTCACTAGATAGGCACCCATCGCGTTGATCGTGGCGGTTCCCAGGAAGTAGAAGCCATTGGCACACTGTTCGGTGTACACATCATTCAAGCGTGGGAAGAAGCTGCTACCGGAAGCGGTGTTCTCTATCTTCACACCCCAACCATTGATGTAGTTGAGTCTGACATGCTCTATAATCCAGTTATTGGCGTGGGAGAGGTGAATACCGTTGCAGGCAGGGTTGCTTGAGTAGGTTGTGCTATTCCCTGCAATGGTGAGATTGTGTATCTCACCGTCATCCACGTTCGTCGCAATGATCACATCCGTGCCAACAAAGGTGGGACTGATCAAAAGTATGCAAGCAGCCTGTTGCACGCCCATCAGCGTTACTTTGCTTGCGGTGATGTTCAAAGGCGATGAGATTTTATAGGTGCCAGGAGGAATGAGAACGGCGCCGCCTGCCGTGAGAGCCGCTTGAAGGGCCGTGGTGTCGTCGGTTGTGCCGTCCCCCTTTGCGCCGTATGCCGGGTCTTTGACGTTCACGAACAGGTTCTTGATTGACCCATCGGCGTTGTGGGCCACGCTCAAGAAATCGTTGAGGACGGCGCCCCAGGTGTTGCTGTCGGCTCCTACGGTTGGCAATCGTGACATGTGGCTTCCTCCTTAGAATTTAGCGCCTGTCGCATCACGTATAGCGGCTACGAAGTCCGGCAGCGCCGCCTGGGCCAGTTGGCGGCCATTGACGACGAACTGAATCACCACGGGCCGCCCTGAAGTGCTGCCGCCGCCTACCTGGGACATTGGATACACACCGGCGCCTGTCGGCAGATTCATCAAATGTGGCCCTACCACGAGTTCAGCTTGACCTCCCTCACCGACCAGGGAAGCACCACCAGGGGCATAGTTTGTGCCTGAAGCGTAGTGGTGAACCGTAGCAGATGAACCAGCATTGGCGCCGCCAACATTGATGTTCACAGATCCCTCAATGGGATGGTCGAGGATATAGTTCGCGACGTCGTCCCAATAGCCTTTGGCTAAACTATCCATATTTTGGAAGTCACCGATCACGTTGTCATGGAGTTGTTGAACCAGGCTAGAAGCCGTAGACTCTGTGACGGAAAAGTCGCGCACGACCTGCTGCTCCATATTGAGCGCTGATCCTGCCACATGGGCAGCCATATTCGACGCGGCGTCTGCGGCTGCGTTATACATCCCTTGCGCGCTGTTCGCGACTGCGTTTCTCATCTGGGCCGCGCGCATCGACGCGGTATTGGTCATCTCCGTTATGTGCTCCGACACGCCTGATTGCATGTTCGCGACAGAGAGCTGCACGCTGGCCGAGGCACTCGCCACACTGCCGGCAATCGTCACCCCCCAGGCTTGCTTGGTGAGGGTGCCCAGGCCGCTGAACACGTCCCCGATGCGTTTGCTGATGGTGTCTATAGCCGTACCATTGCCACTATACGCGCCTGCAAACGTCGATGTCGCCTTGCCCGCCACGTCGAACGCATTGTGCACAATCGTGCCCATATTTGAGAAGCCCTGCCCGATTTCGACGCCGCGCTGGTGCACGGAGGATTGCACCGCTTCCATGATGTGATCCCAGTTCATCGCCACATAGCCAGCGCCAACAATGGCTGCGGCAGCCAGCGCAAACACGCCAATCAGGCCAAACGCTGCCGCATTGGTCGCCCACAGGACAGGGATCAGATCCTTGAGGAAGGAGATCGTCCCGATGATGCCGTTCATGAACTTCGTCAATTCGACCGCCGCAAAGGCGATGCCCAGCGCAATCAAGGCGCCGCGCAGGATTGTCCCGGTCGCGCCTGCGTCCTGAAAAGCACCGGCGATGTTGCCGATAACGCTGGCAGTTGTCCCGATCACATTCCCAAGGGTGGACAGCCCTGTGCTTATGGCAGAGAGCACCGTGGCCTCGCGCCCCGACTTCACGAACCAATCGTCGAACCGGCCAATCAGCGGCGTGACGTTATCCAGCATGGCCTTGAGCGCGGGCAGCAACACATTCCCTGCATCAATGCCCAGCTTCTGTAAAGCCGCATTCGCCTGCCCGATCTTGAAGTTGAAGGTGTCCTGGATGGCAGCCCAGCCCAGGATCGAGTTGCCCGCCTCTTTCGTCTTGCCGGTGATAGCCGCGACATCAGCCTCGTAGGTTTTCAGTTGGGGGCCAGAGAGTTCAAGCAAGGCGAGAAGCTGCTTATTGCCGCCTGCGATGGCCTTCAGCGCCTCGTTGTACGCGGTAGACCCAGCCGGGAACTTCTTGCCTAAGTCATCGGTGATCATCTGGATCGCGCCCGGCAGTGACTGGCTCATTGCATCAGACACCTGTTGCGTCGTGAGTCCAATACTTGCGAGTGCCTTGGTGCCGGCAACGGTAGGTGCTTCCAGGGCTAAGATGATCTGCCGCAAGTGGGTAGCGGCCGAGGTGGCGTCATCGCCCTGCGCGGTCATGACGGCCAAACCGGCGGCGATGTCGGTGAGGGAGATGTGGAATTTTGCGGCTACCGGCAGCACATTGGGGATGCCCTCTGCGAATTGTTGAAAGGTCATGACGCCGAGACCGACCGCCGCCGTCATGATATTTGTGGCCCCGGCCGCCGTAATCGCCGTCCCCTTGTACGTGTCCAGGATAAAGACTAGCGCTTTCGCTGTCTCGGTGACGCTGGCATTCTCAGCGCGGGCAGCCTCTGCCGCCATGCGTAAGACGTTCAGGCCATCGGCACCATGATGACCACCAGATTCCACGATGTACATAGCGTCGGCCAGTTCTTGCGCGCCGGTGCCGACCTGCACCGACATGTCCAGGATGCCCTGACCGACCATCTTGAGCTTGCCTTGCTGCTCACCCGCCGTCGTGTACAGTTTGGTGATGGACTGCTCGAAATCGCCTGCCATCATGGCAGCTTTCGCACCCAACGCCACAAAGGCAGCACCGGCAAGCGCGGTTCCACCAACCGCAAGCCCCGCGAGCTTCGCGCCCGCGCTGTCTGCCGACTCACCGACGCGTGCGAGCTTGAGCGCTCCCTCGTCGGCGCCGCGTATGGTGACGATGCCTAGTAGTTCTGCCGCTGAAATCACTGTGACCTATCTCCTATGCGCCTCTAGGATCTTTGCCGCGGCTGCCTCGGCATTTATGAACATGATGGCCCGATCTCTCCACCAGATTGACTGTTCCAGCAGTTCCCACGGCGCGACCCCGTAGTATTGCGCCGCTTTCACCAGGGTGTAATCCTCAGGACAGGCGCCCATCTTGCCACCCATTGCGAGCCAACGCCCCAGATTTACTTGTTCCCATTCATCTGAGGCGCTTGCAGGTTTGGGCGCATGTCTTCTCCAAGGGCTTGCGCGATTTGCCGCATGAATGGGATGCCAAATTCGTCAATGCGTTCAATCGGGAACATCACGGGCGGATCCACGGTATCGTCTATGATGTCCCAGGATTTGATGAGAGTCGGGAAATACTCTTTATCCGTGACCTCTCCTGCCTGGGCTCTCGCTAGCAGCTCTTGTGTGAATTTGTTGGGATAATAGACAAGGTTGATCGTGACATCATCATTGTCCTCATCGCCCTTGATCACAAGCTTGACCTTTGCCGTTTTCGCGGCAATCTGTCTGAATGTAACTGGCATAAAGCTCCTTTAGAGTGCTGTCAACAAATTCGTGACGGTGACCCGCTGCGCATTTCCCCACGTGGCATCCTCAACGATGGTGAACTCCCACTCTTCGGCAAACACGCCATGGTCATCCTTGAACGGGTTTGGCTTGCTCACCTTGACCGCCATATCGTGCTGGTAGATGTTATAGGCTTGCGCCACGCTGGAGACGGTTGGTGTGCCGCCTGATAAGCTGACGTTTGTTACAATGACTGGCGACATATCCGAGGCCAGCGCACCCGAGAAGGTGAATGTGTATGGCCCGCCTGCGCCGCCTGTCACCGTACAGTTGGCGCCGACCGTCGAAAGCAACTGAAATGCTGTGTTGACTGTCGCTGAGGTCAACGCGGCGCTATAGGCGATGTTGGCCGTGGTTTGACCCTTATAGCCCAGCGTAAAGTTCCCGGCTGTGGCGCCGCCGCCAATCGTGACGGTCTGCAAGTTGTCGATGATGAGCCCTTGCGCCTGGATGCGTAAGAACTGCGTCGAGCCGGTTTGCAGGCTGGTGAGCGGGGTCATGCCCGTCGCGTCTGCTTCCATCAGTACCTTGATGACGCAGCCCGGATTGAGGTCAACGTGCGACGTCCAGCCAAGCGTGGCGCGGTTGAACGGGAAGAATGGGCCGTAGATGCCGGTAAAGGCATAGTCCAGGTTGAGCACCTTCATGAGCTGCGTCGTGCCCAGCGCGGCTGATGTGGGGTCAAGGTAGATGTTGAGATGCTTGCCAGCCATAGGGGCGAGCGCGATGGTGGTCGGGCTGCCTGTCATGGTGACGCCATCTACCAGCGGTTGAGCCAGGAGCTTGCTTCCAATGGTGATACCGGTCTGACGATCACCTTTGAAGCTGTACTCGGTGAAGAGGCTATAACTGGCCTTGCGTGCCCGGTTTGCATCGCCTTGCTCGATGGAGTACGTCTGCGGCACGATGGAGCCGGTGAGCGGCGGGACATATATCCAGTCCTTAGCAACGGTACTAGCGCCATGCGCGACGGGTGAGACGCTTCCCATTGCACCCGCTAAGAGATAGATGATGCAGTTGTAGTCCAGGTAGCCGCCAACCGTGCCTTCGACCCATTCCGAGTTCTCTATTTGCGCCGAGGGGTATTTGCGCCCGGTCGGCTCGTACATCTTCACATCAGCCATCGGCCCCCACTGGATATCGAAGCATTGTATGAGCTTATTGGCCGGAACATTCGTGCCAAGGGCGGAAGTCGACTCAGCGCCGAACTGGAGCCGCTGGTTGATGGTGGTAATTTCCTGGGTCCATGCCATGGGTTTCTCCTATCATCCCCTGCTCAACCAACCGGCTATCCTGGTGGAGGCTAGCGTCCCCAGGAAACTCCAGTTGTTTCCTAGCTTATTGCCGATTGGCTGAGTACGAGATACGAAAGTTAACTTCCTTGTAGATCTATGCGATAGAGCCCTCCAAGGCTCGTCCATTGGACACCATTTATAGGTTGAGGGTCGTCAAGTGCGATTGACCCATCGCGGTAGCACTCAAGCACGCCGCCGCCGCCTGGTAAAGCCGTTGGCCTGACGCTCTTGAACAGTGCATCGATGCGGTCAGCGATAATCACCATCGCGGCATAGGTGCTTGTCGGCCCCACGGCTTTGATTTGCATGAGCAGACTTGCCCACAACCGCACCTTATTCATCGTCAAGATGTCGGTGTCGGCTTGCTTTCCGTAGCTTACAAATGGCGGTACAGTCCCTATATCAGCGAGTCCTAGCCACAGGCCGCCCGTAGCCGCCGCCATGAGCGCGCTATCGGCTCGCATGGTGCTATTGATCCATTGGAACGCTTGTGCTGTCTCAGACATTACAATCCCTCAAGCAGTAACTTCTCAAACTTTGCAGCCTCTTCAGGAAAGTGCTGCGCCCCCAGCGCCAGCGCCTCGTCCCAGAATGGTTGGGCGCCCATGAAGCGTGTCCCATAATTCACATAGCCGCCGTAATTGGCAGCCACGCCCACCACGCTATCATCAGGGCCATCAGGCGCTTTGGGCGGCAGATAGTACGAGTCGCCGGGTGGCTCGCCTGCCCGCCCGTAGGTACTGCCATATTTGGGCGTATCGGAATACACGCTACCCGCCAGAAAGCCCGTCTTCCAGGGCGCATCGGCCCCCGCCACCGCCTCAATAAAGACCGCGGTATCGCTTGAGATGGTCTGACATGCAGGCCGCAATGCCCGCGCGAGAGCCGGGAACAGATTATAGATCACTCCCGTCAGTGCCATAGCGCCCTCCTAGCTAATCGTCACGATCAACACTTCATCCGTGAATGTGTAGCTCTCAGCCGATTGGATACCGTAGGCTTTCCAGTTTTTGCCGGCATACACGATCTGATCACCCTCGCGAATGTCTGTTGTTGGCATAAAGCGCAAGAGCAGCGCGAGTTGCGAGCCGATGATACCCGCATAGGCTTGCAGCAGCGTCGCACTTGGCTTGATGACATTGACCTGGGCTGTGCCAACGGTGACAGGAACCCCCACATCATGCCCGTAGCTATCAAGCACTGGCGGTGATGGAGGCCGCTGCACCGTGACCGTCACATCAAGCGAACCTGCAACCGTTGCAGCCATATCTGCTTTCTCGCGCGCAGGAAGCATCGGCTATTCCTTTACCGGCTCCGGCCAGTGCCATGTGCCAACCGCGCCGCCTTCATCGTGCGAGACAGGAGAGGCAAAAACCCCGGGACCTCGCAGCGTCACCGCCTCATCATCGAAGATTTCCACAATGGCCGCATCCAAATGCGCGCCTGGTTTGCGTTCGTCTCCGAGATGGGAATAGTCATCGAGCACATAATGCACGCCCTGGCCCAGCACAGGTGGCTTACTTGCCACAGCAGGCGCTTCTGCTACAGGAGCCGCTTCGGTTACAACTTCATCAGCCATGATGTATTGTCCTTTCGTTTTGTCATTCGTTCGTTATCTCCAGGGGGCCTCAAGCTCAGGCCGGAGATCGGTCCGTACCATCTTGGCAATCTTGGGTTTGGCCTGTTTGCGGTAGTAGTCGGCCATCTTCAGCTTGCCCGCCATCAACTGCGAGCGCTTGAATGATTGCCCATCTGAGCTAAAGTCATAGGCTCCCGCAAGTGTCGCGGCCCAGAAGTCCAGCAAGTTAGCAGCCGCTGAATACACATCGTAGACCTTGCCCGTGGCAAAGACCGGTGGCAGTTGACCCGGTGTCGTACCGGTAGTGAACACGCTTGCCTCAAACTGCCAGTGCGCGCCGTTATCGAGCAGCAGTTCAGTGGATACCGGGGTGAGCACTTTCCAGAATGCGGTGCCCAGCAGCCCTTGCAACACTACGTCGGCCTCCCAGTAGCCATGCTTGCTGTAGTAGTCGGCAAAGATGAAGGCTGCAATATTGTTCGTGCTGGCGGTATTCACAATGCTTGCAAATGGTTCAAGCGGCTCGTAGCCGATATCATCGCGACTTGCGTCGAGCCGATCTTGAATTTGCTGGTCGGTGAACTGCTGATTTGCGCCCGCCGGGTCCGCTATCATGGTTCTCGTCAGGGCTATCAGGTCGCTCATCGTGTTTCTGACTGCCATCGTTCTCCCTCGGGTCTGCTACTTCATGGCCACCTTCCGCTAGTAGGCGTGTGATGTGAATCGGGTCGACAACGCACACCACATTGCCGTTAGGATGCCGTATCCACACGGCTTAGAACCGTGCCGGCACAATCACCGCCCAGATTAGCCCTGTCATCGATGCCGCAAAGTCCACACTGATAGAGCCGTCTGACTGGACAAACCGCGCTGAGTCAAACGGCCCGATAAAGGCCGTGCCCGTCGATGCGGTCAGGTTCCCAGAGGTGAAGTCACCCAACCCGCCGCGAAATGCGGGCGGGTTGCTTGTGCCTGCGCGCACGATCACCGTCTTGGTACCGGCAAAGGTGTTTGTGACATACAGCAGAAGCTGCTCAGCGTCAGGTGACGCAGGAATGGCGTTCGATGGCAGCGCAATGGTCATGCCGTTAGCCGCGTCAATCGCGGTCCCAGCATTGTTGAGCACCGCGCCGTTAGGTGAAAGTGTCGTAAGTGGTAAGTTCGTTCGTGCCACGTTCGTTGCTCCTTTCTCAGGTATTTATGGATGGGTGAATGTGGCAGCAACAGCGGCCTGTGGACGGACGGTCTTCGCGCCATAGAGCGTCAAGCCTTTGACCGCATCACCGAAACGCAGAGGCGGGCGGTACGCTTCCGTCTTTGTCAGCCCTATCGCTTTGGTATAGGCCATCGTATGGCTTGCCAGCACGATATCAACACACCCGGCTGTACCAACTGTGCCAGAAATGTGTGGAGCGTTCACGCTCTCGTACACATCCATGCCCAGAATACGACCACGGTAGGCATCGTTTGAGAGGCCCTGCGCAGCATCAAGCGCAGCATTCGTAATTTGGGCGTTGGCTTCTGATGTATTAAAGGAGGTGAAACGTGGGTCCATCAGTAGCAGTGTCGTAATCCACGGAGGGATCACACACCAGCGCCCAATCTTGGGTACTTTCTGCTCTGAGAGGCGCTGTGACACCTGGACGAGCTGGTCATAGGCGGTGCCGGTTGTACCTGCGGATGCACCCACGGCTGTATAGACAGGATAGGCAGGCGTCCCTGAAATCTGCGTGGCGGCATCGACGTAGAACCCCGCGAGGTAGTTGTCAATCTGCAACGCAAGATCGTAGGCAGCCCAGGACATGGCCTCAGTCATGACCTTAGGATGGTTTTGCGCCATATCCACATCGTCCACGATGAAGTTGTAGTATTTCGCCTGTGAGATCACCAGCGAGGTCTGCGCATCGGTCAGTGATTGAGGCGCTGCAAGATCGGTGTCTTTACTATAGCTGGAGACGGTGATATCACCGATGGCGTTGATACGCACGGTGTCACCCATGCTGTTGATCAGGCCCTCGTAGTTGTCGTTGAATAGGTTGCCAAAGACAAGGTTGGCCCGCAGGGCAGGCAGCAACGTATCTGCCCACAAAATGGGATTAAACTCATTTAGAGACATGTCTTTCTCTCTTCTATCATCTCGACCGTAGAGGAAAGATGATTATGTGGTTTTAGTAGCGCGGTGGCGGGTTCTTAGCAATGAATAGCTGGATTTCTGGCCGTCGCGCCTCGTATTGCTCTCGGGTCATCTTCGTGATGACCTCCCAAGACAGGGCTCCTTGCCCACTCGTCTGCGCACGTGATGGATTGGTTGCGCCGCCTGCCGTCTGTGCTGTTTTGCCTGCCAGGTATGGTTTGTTCTTCAGCAGATCTTTGAGCAGGGCATCGGCATTGCTCGGTGTGCCATCGCCGTCGTACTCCAGTGCATCCCAGTCGATGAGTTGCGCCGCTGCATCCGGGTCGATAATGCCGAGCTTGCTGGCAATCCGTTCTACCTCGTAGCGCACGACCCGCTCTGTCAAAGCGGCTGTATCGCTATCATACTTGGATTGCAGGTCGGTGGCTTGCTTCTGCCAGCGTTCCGTCTCGGTGAGCTTCTCCGCGTCCAGCTTTGCCTTGAGTTCGTCGAACTCTTTGGCTTTGCTTTCTGCGAATTTCAGCCGATCACGCATAGCACGCGCTTCTGAGCGCAACTTGCGAGCTTCTTCTAAGGAAATGGGTTCGGTATCCGTCGCCGCCTGGGCATTGGATGAGGTAGCCGCCTGGGCTGTATCAGCGTTCGCCGCCTGGGCGTCTGCCGATGAGGAATTATCGTTCTCTCCCATAAGTATAGTCGTCCTTTGTACTCATGTCAAGATGACGATTCATCCTGACTGTATAATCTTCTACTTATACATGCAAAAAGCGCGCCGCAAATACCCGTTCTACCGGTGAAACTGTGCCGATAATCTGAATTATCGGCACAGTTTCACTTGCCATGATAGTGTGGTCCTCCTGGGGCAGCCCCTTTGCGCCTGGCAATCATGCCAATCACCGCCTGTGGCACGCCCTTGGCTTTGAGTTGGGCTGCGCGCCCGCCATGCCCGAGCTTGTTGGACTTGCCGCGAAACTTGCCGGTCTTCTTCGTATCAGTCGCCATGAGTATTGCCCTCCTTGTTACCTACCGAAAAATGGTGACTCCTGTTGCTGCTGCTGTCCTGGCTGTATGCCCTGAACCGCCATTTGTTGCTGCTGCTGTTCAAGCTTTTGCTGATCTTCCTTCGCCTTGTTTTTCGCCTCTTCGTCAGCGTCAAAGCCCGCGCGTGCCATGAGTGTGGCATCTGAGACGCCAATCGTTGACCATATTTGCGCCGTTTGCGCGGCAAGCAGGTCATCCACCGGTAGCAGATTCTGCCACTCGATCTTCACCTTGTACTTCTCATAGGCTGCCACGCTCAACCTGCCGGCCAGCACGAGTGCCGCGCGTGACACAGCACGAATGAGCTTGCCATACAAACGCTGCTTGAGGATGGTCTTCTCGATGAGCGGTTGAAACAAGAGTTCTAACGCCACGCCTGAGATATTGCCTCGTGGCAGGGTCGTTTCTCGCCCGAGTGCCACGCCTGGCACACGTGAGCGTTCGTCCATGTCGGAGCGCAGGTCAGCGGCAAAGTTGCGCGAGGAGGCGAGGTCGCTATGCATCTCCAGGTTGTACATTTTGCCATTCTCTGCTTCGATCACGATCACCTCGTTCACAGCCACACTGAGCTGTGACGCCTTGAAGCCAGAGCCCACCGTCTTGGGGTGCGCATGCCACCGGATGATAGCCTGTGTGTTGGTCTGCGTGAAGTTCAATGCCTTATTCATGCCGATGAGATCAGCGGTCAGGTCGGAGATGCCCCACGGGTCATTTGGATTGGGCAGGTTCTTATTGGTGAAGATGGGCGGGAACGGCCACGGCCAGTCCTCTGAACCGACAAGTTCCCAGCGGTCATTCTGGCTACGCTTGATGTAGTCCGTGATGGTCCAGGTGTCCTCAAGGTCATCCTCACCCGTTGCGGTGAGATCACTGTTCGGGTCCACACGCGCGATGATCTGCCGCTTCTGTATGTCGCCCTCGCTATACTCGATGATATAGGCGACATGTGTCTCGCAATCGTTGGGGAGTGTCACCATACGCACAAGTTGTGGGTCCATCACCACGATACGCGGGGCCGCCATCTCGCCTTGTGCTGGAATGAGCTTGACGAAGTTCTGTCGGCACACACCGCCATTCATCGCCATCTCGGTAAGGAGCGTCATCTTGTCGTCGTCATCGCCCCACAGTTCGTCGAGGAAGTCCTGATCTGCTGCGATGAGCTTGAGTGTTTGACCGAACAGGAATGAGACGCCTTTATCCACAACGGGCCCGCAGCGGTTCGTGATCACATTGAGATCGGGCTGGTCACGCTCTACTTTCAATGGCGGTGTGAACTCGCCACGGTAGGCTTTCCAGGCGGCTTTCATCTGCTCTTTACGCTCGATGTCCTCTTGCGGGGTTGGCGCTTGGGCGAGCGTCTTGGGCTGGTATTGTTGTGCGTAGGTGATCATGGCTTACCAACTCTTCCATTGTTCAATTTCTTTTGGGCTGGCGGCGATGAGTTGCTTCTCGACCCAATCTGAGAGGCACTTCAATGAACAGCACAACGTCGGCTCTTTGCCATTCTGCCACTTGCCTTTCGAGACAATATACCAATCGTCAGGCATGGCATCATTGGAATGTTGAAAGAGCAACGTCGGGTCAAGTAGATGCTCTTTACAGCACACATCACAACGGAATCCGTTTATTCTCATGCTCACCTCCAAATGTCTCGATAATACGTCACGCCCGAGGGCTGTAGATCGAAGCGCGCGACCATGTAGCGGTCAGTATCCATCCCGTGATCGTTCTCTTTGACCGGCTCCTCTTTGACGCCCGTGGGTGTTTGCTTCCACACGTAGCTCTCAGGTTCTTCAATCGTGCAGGTCGGTTTCTTCTGCCGTGCCAGGTCTGGATCACGTTCTACCAGCGCATCACGGAAATGCATCAGGCGCGGCTTGCCGTCACCTGCGGCGCGATAGCGAGCAGCCGTTGCCTGAATGCCATCGCTCACGGTCTTGTGCGCTGCTGTGGTCATGAGCCCCGAATGCCGTTCAAACGTGGCGCGGTCCTCGGCGTCGTGGTCACAGATAACTTCCCGTGGCAACGGGTCGCCGTCTTTCTCTCCCCAGCGTGAGAGTTCCTTGATCTGCTTCGTGTGGTCTTCGACGAGGCGTTTGGTATAGTAGATTTCACGATAGCAGTAGAGTCGCCCGTCATCGTCGCGCGCATACCACTTGCAGCAGAACGGGTTGGTATAGCCGAAGTCGACGCACAGGTAGCGCGGCCACTCCTTCGGGACAGGGAAGCGGTCAATCACGTTGCGCGCTCTATCCCATGAGTCCTCGTACACCGTGCCTTCTGCTGCTACCCACAAACCTAGCCTATAGCGGGCATAGCGCACACCAGTGAGGCCCTCAAGGATGCCGAAGATGTACTCGCGGCCCTCTTCGGTCCAGTCTTGTGTAGCAGCGTTCCAGTAGCGCGGATTGTCTTCGTGGCGCGAGAGCAAGCGTGTCGTGCGGCCCTCGTTCATGCGCTGATTGAGCCAGTGCGTTGGCGCATCGGGGTTCACATCCATAATGAGCTGACGGTACGGCACTTCAGGGCTATAGGTGCGTGGACGCAGGCGCATGCGCACAAACTCTGCGTCCTCCTGCTCGCACTCCGTGGCCTCGTTGATGTAGCCCCAATCGAACTCGGAGGAAAGCACTTTCTCCGGCTTGTCTAAGCCATTGACAATCATCTCGGAGCCGTTGGGATAGCGATAAGCGGCTGGTTCAGCCTTTGAGCCACCGAACCAGCGGATATCGGTACGATTGTGCAGGATGTTCTCACGGTAGGTCACCAACGCCGAACCTGCGAGCGCAACGTTGGTTTTCCTAGTGACCAATGCACGACTGCCAGGGTAGCGCGAAAGGAGCACGTGAATCTTGTAGAGTGCTGCGACAGTTTTGCCTGTGCCTGCCGGGCCATCAAGACACGCCTCGCGATCACGACACCAGCCGAGCGCCAAGTTGTTGCCACGTAGCTCGGGTGCAGCGATGCGGCGTTCGGTTGGGCGTGTGGCGAGTGTGGTCATGGCTTCCTCTCTACCCACTTTTTGAGAGCATCATCGTAGCCTGCCCTACGTACTAAGCGGTATACGGCTTGCTTCATTTCCTCCGTTGTCAGCGTGCATTGCTCAGGCGGGTATACCGTGATACGCGGATAGTCAGGAGTATAGGGATACTCCCGCTCAACCGTGAGGCGCATACCAGTTTGCTCATCGGTGTATTCTTCTAGCTCTGCGCTCATTCTTTCGGGCCCTCCAAGTAATTGAGAGGTACTTCCTGGATGATGATGCTCGGCCCTGGCATGTCATCTGTCTTCACATCAAGACCCATCAGTTCGGAGATACGCTTGCTATAGTTGGCGACACGATCAGCGGCCCAGTGCCAGTTCGGGTCTTTCTCATCCAAGGCAACCTTGTAGGACCGTGCCTGTATCTGTTGGAGCATGTAGAGCTGCTGGTCCCGTAGTTCTTTGACATCGTGTGTGATGCAGCGGCCCAATTCGCGCATGACGGCATGGTGCGCTGCGCCGCGTGATTGATAGCCCGATTGCGCTGCCACCTCATCCCAGTTGAAGCCCTGCAACTTGAGCCTGAGCGCCGTCTGCACCCGTTGCGCTGCATTGACATCCCGCGTGGTTGTACCTCTAACGTTGTCATGCTTGCCTTTGCGCGATGGATAGTTGACGCTCATTCGTCACCTCGCACATGTCGAAAGCGGGCGAGGTCGGGATGGTCGCGCCAAAACGCCTCGTCCTCAGCATCGCTCATTTCCTCGCCAAAGGGCACATAGTTGCGCTTGCGTGCGCGCTCCACGCCCTCGTCGAGCGATGCGTGTGGGTTGACCGTGCGCTTGTAGGGCACATGACCGAGCGGCGTGGCGATGCTCTCAGGCGTGCGTGTGAGATGTGGGCGTTTGCGAGCCTTGCTACTCAAGAGGCGCAAGAGATGGATCATACTTGTGTAACCTCCATCTTTTCTACCCAATCAAGAAATTGTGGCATTGGCTCTCCTAATACGATGTTATCCTTATAGCTCCATCGCTTAAGAAAGAGACCTGTAGTCTGATACACATCCCAATCCACAGCAAGAAATGTAGCCCAAGAGCCATCAAGATCACGTGACTCTTTCTCCCAAACTCCTGTGGAGTTATAGGCTACGCGGTGAAAGCGATGTGAAGCAAAAGTCTTAACTGCCCAGGGGATTAGTTCATGAGTATAGGCTACTGCGACAGAAAGCAAGCTAGTGCGCTGCTCGTTCATATATGCTTGCACTGTGATATGTGGATAGAGATAACCCTCATGACGGTGAGCAAGTTGCCAAAGTCGTTTGGGGATTTCGGTATCTCTCTTACTGCTTCGCGATTTGCGAAGAGTAAATGTATGCCAATCTCTATCTCCCCACTGTATCCTTGAAGCGATGCCACGCATCACGCACTTCTCAAGTCGTTTCTGAAAACCATCAATACCCGCGTACATATCAAGATCTTGAGTTAGTAAGGTTCCAGCTGCACTTTCGACTGGATAATAATCTCCGCCTCCTAGCCAATCGCTGATAGCAGGCCACACGAAGCGCGGCATATCAATGGCACTTTTGCTTAAATTGGCCTCAACTGCTGCTCTCATTGCCTTACCTCACATCCCCTCTGCTCTGCTATCTGTAGCATGTCCTCTGAGCAATCGCACCCATAAGCCTCACGCCCTAAGCGATGAGCTGCAAGTAAGAATGTGCCAGTGCCAGTAAAGCAATCAATCACTCTATCCCCTGGCTTCGTGCTATGCCTGATAAGCCGCTCTGCTAACTCATCGGGCTTTTGCCATGCATGATAGCGGTTACCTACACGTCCATCAGGGGCATTGATTTCTTGTGCACTAAACTGCTCGTTCATGATGGGACAATCAAGCGGAGGTGCTTCCTCTCCAACAAAGTAGAGGATTGCTTGCCAGTTCTGCTTATAACCATAGAGCGGTGATGGGCCTAGGGTATTGCGGTAACTCCACACAAGCACTTGCTGTACAGGCATACACGCCTGTACATTAAGATAGGCTTGCAGTTCTTGAGGATAAGCGCCAATACAGACATAGGCACGGCCTGTTCTCTTGACCTTTGAGAGAGCAAGAGGGAGCCATGCATTAGCAAATGAAGTGATATCATCTATGTCAGTAGCGTAAGGGGGATCGGTAATCAGGAGATCACACATCTCCTGCTGTGGAAGCCAAACCTCCCAGGATGCAAGAGTGATAAGTGGCTTAGTAGGGGCCGCTTGCGCTTCTGCATCCCGCTCTGCTTTCTTGTCTTCAAGGTCTCGCTGTTTTGCCAGTTTGAGGACACTCGCCTGGGTTAATTCTTTGCGCTTGTCCTTTGCTTCTGCAATGTGCTGCTCGAATGTCTCTTCTGGCAAGTCATCTATAGTCTGGCAACGTGACGACTCATTTTTCGTGATGCCGATGTCTTCAAGCTTAGGCGGGAGTGCGGTCCCATGATGGGACCGCACTCCATATTGCTTTCCTAGTCCCTTCGCCCCTTCATTCTTCGGCATTTCTTTCAGCAGTTCACCCATAGCACGCTCACAGCGCAGGATAGCCTCTGCCGCGTTGTGCCGATCATCAAAAAGCCAACCATGCTTTTTTCCATACTCAAGAAGAGCTTCGACTTTATCTCTGATCTCTTTTAACTCTTGGATAGAGCGAGCGGTTGCAATATCTCGTTTTAGCTGATCCAAGTTCACTACAGAACGCTCTACAGTTGTCAAGGTAATTCCTCCTTGGGCTCACATTTGTCATGCTGTGCCACGAAAGAAATGAGTTGCCGGTTCATCTCGTGCAGGCCGAACTGGAAGTAGTCAATCAGGAGGGAGCCGCCACACCACGAGCAATGGATATGCACGTCTGGATGTTTGCGCCAATCGTCGAACCAGAATTGGTGCCGTGCCATCCCTAGCTTCACACGTTGTTCTAGCGTTTGTGCCATGTGTCACCTCAGTGAGCGAACAGCCACACGTAGGCGCCGCTATAGCCTAGCAGGATAGCAGCAGCTGCGAGCAGGGTGGTTTTGTGCCACGGTGGGAGCTGCCTCCAGGTGCCCTGCATGTCGATGTCCATGTGTGCCTCCTTGCTGGCGTCGAGCAACAAAAAACGCCCCTGATCTTCTCAGATCAAGAGCGCCTGCATGGGCCGAAGGCCCGCGTTATCAGCACTTAGGATGGAAGCTGAGCCTCTTGTGTACCCTCCCCTGACATGCAGCATAGGGATAGTCACTGCATGCCCTCATCGCCTATCCTGCGAAACGGGCCATTGTCAAGAGGCTCTCATAGCCTGCTCCCCTGGCTAGTCACTGTCAATAAAAATTGGGGTAGGGAGGCTGGCCCTGCATGATCAACAGGGCGTTTCCGCTAAAGCGCGCCGCGGCGTTCTGACTAGATCATCCCTGAACTACAGCCTCTATGTATGTCCCTGACGGGACGCTTGCTGCTGGCCTATATTTATTCCAGCCGACCAGCGGGCTTGGCTGGGGTATCATGCGCTTTTCTTCTTCTTGCTTATGACGTTGGCGGTGTGCTCAAATTCCGTGATGTTGCCGCCAAATATCTTGAGCAGCAAGCGACCATTGCCACCGGCTATCTCCTTGATAAAGCCGATGAGTCTACTGATCATGCCGACGTCTTCCGTGTGGACATTCTCAAAATGCTTGAGTTGCCCAACACAGACGGCTGGAATTTCACCTGTGTCGCAAGCATACATGGGTCACCTACAAGAAGAAAGGTCTATGGGAGTAGTATAGCCTACAAAATGACCGCTTGCAAGATGTGGTACACTAAAGGTTCAAATCCGTGCTATTTTCCACACTTACGACATGTTGAACGGGTATCGGGGTTATGTTCCCCACATTCACATACCCAACTATTCATCTTGAACTCCTTTCCTGTGGCTCAGCAAGTCACGATACGACGCCTTCGGCCTGTGCTGTGCGGCACTGCCTGCAAGTCCAACCGCCCTCGTGCTCTGAATCCCAACAATACTCGTCTCCAATCGGTATTTGCTGTTCCATAGGTCATCCTTTCTAGTCTTGAGTAACCCGCCATATAAGTGCTATCGTTTTCTCTTTACTTTGAACCGCTTGCCGATGCGCTCCACTTGCCGCCAGTGTGGCTCGCATGCGTAGAAGTGGTAATACACGCCATCGATCTTGCGCGTCACCGCGGGCTCAGGATCGTCTGGTACTTCCCCGCATACTTCGCACACAGGCACGGGAATAAGCGTCCCTGATGGTAAGGGCATCCATTGTGTTGTCATCTGTTCGCCTCAAAAAACGCCTGTGCGAAGCCTGGCGGGGTGATAGCACGTTTCGCAGGGCTTCTTACGTTGGTATGCATCTTGCTTCCTAGCACTGGAGGTACAGGATTTCGCGCCGGTATGTTGAACTTTCCCCACAAGCACGTATGTTTCGTGTAGGGATCGCCATACTCGTAAGGGTCAAACGTCCAGCGCGGTTTTCCGAGGTAGTAGCCCAACTTCCCTACGGGGTTCTCCAGGCACCAGAAAACAGGATTAGAGATAGCTACGATACGCAAGCAGGCATCAACAACAGAAAGCGCCTGGAGTATCTCATCCTGACTTCTTTGCACCCAGGCGCCTGCATTTGAAAAGACGGTGCAAGGTGGTGCACAAAGCACGCCATATACGTTTTCAGGAGGGAAGTAAACGCGCACATCTCGTATCGGCAAGGTGACTAACTCCACATCATAGCCAGCCTCCACATAAGGCTGGCTCCAGGAGCCGCTACCCCCGCATAAATCCAGGATGATTTTTGTCTCATTGAACATCATTTCTATACCCTCAGCAATCGCTCATACATCTGTTCTAGGCCGCAGGCTGCTCGTTGCCAGCCTTAGTGGCGCGCTCGACCTCAATTTGCCGGGCCATCTCCCCCATTTCGTCGAGCGTCATGGTCCAGTCTTGCTTGCTTTGCGGCCTGCCGGTGATTGCCGAGGCCATGGCGTAAAACGCGGCAGGCGCCATGCGGGTCCACATGCCCTTCTGCTCGCCACGCTCAAAAAGCTCACCGCGGGTGATTGCTACGGTGTCCTTTGCCGGAAACGCTGGCGTGCCGTCTCCGTTCGTCAGGTGCTCAGTGCCTGGATGGGCTGATGCCTTTTCAGGAGAGCTTGGAACCTCGCTTACTTCGATCACCTCATTGTCAGCTTGTGCCATCTCTTCACGGGTGTAGAAGCCGCTCGTCTCAGCAGGGAAAGCGCGGCGCAGCGCCAGACTCTCAGCGCACTTGGCCAGCATGAGATCGGGCATCTTTGCCCACAGGCCGTACACCTGATTGTCCTTGCCCGTCTGCACATAGCTGGAATACTTGGCAACAGCAAACAGGGGCTCTTTGAAATCAGAACGAATGACGCCCACCTTTGCAGCCAGAGGAGGCTTATTGGATAACCACACCTCTTTCCACTGCATATCCTCGTCACACCACAGCGGCCCGACCTGACCGGCATACTTGCCTGAGCGCTCGGCCAGGAGGCGCATACCGTCAATGCTCACCTGGATCGTCATCTTGTTGCCGCCCACCTGCTTGTCATAGCGAGAAATCGCATAGATTTGACGCGCTATCGGGTCCAGGCCCGTCTGCTTGCAACGCTCGATAAACATATCGAATTCGTCTTTTGTTACGGATGGAGCAATCGTGCGCTGTATCAGGCTAATGCGCTCAGGGCTCCAGGTCTGTAGTTCAGTGCTCATTATATACCTCTTTCTGGTTTGCTTCCCGCTCCACATACGGCGGTACGGCTTGCAACTCGTCCCAGGCTGCTTGCAGGGCTGCCTGCTCGTCGGCAATGTCGCACTCGCTGGCGATCAAATCTTGTACGTTCATCTCTCGCTCCTTTGCTGGCAGGGTGATCCTGCCAGCGTGTATGATTAGGCGTCACTCAGTAGCGGGGCTTGCTCGTCTATCCAAGTCATGAGCGCCTTGTATGCTTCTGGCTCATACTTTGCGAAAATCTCAAGGTAGTTTTCAGTACCGCCAAAGTCGATCACAACACAAGGACTGTCGTAGTTCAACCCGCCTTGAGAGTTGTGGTACATCGTCCGCACATTGTCCAGATTGACGACTCTTTTTCCGATCCGTTTGAAGTTCATGTTGTTGCTCTCCTCAAATTCCTCTCTCAGGAGAAGCCGCCATTGTTCGGCCTCTCCGTCTAACAATCGCTGCCCGTTAGAAATCGTTGCTCAGCCACGGCGCGTCATCCGTAGGGAATTCCAGGCACCGTTCGTCCTCGGGCTTGGCGGCTCTGGTGTACGCCTCGTCGAACTCGGCCATGCATGGGCAGGTGGGATCGCTGCAATATGGGTGTGAATCAGTATGGATCAGCTCATCTTCGCATACGATGACGATCGGTAAGCCATTGTGTAGATACATTTCTCTGAACTCCTCTCCGAGCAGGAAGCTCAACGCCTCCTGCTCGTCTCTGTATAATCGCTCCCAGGCGTCCATTATGCGCCTATCGCCAGCTCGTAGTTCAAGTACGCCGACCGGGCCTCGTCACGCGCCCGTTGCTCGCGGCGGCTGTCCAGGTGGCGATCAACTGCCAGGCGATGACCGCAATCGTAGCCGCGCTGCGCGCCCTTGCAATCGCATTTGACGCTGTACAGTTTGTTGCTGACGTAGACTCTGTGCAGCAAGCCCGGCTCACTCAGTGACGAAACTTCGCAGTAGCCGCAGCCCGCAGCGCTCAAATGTTCGGTGATCGCTAGGGTTTGAATTTGATCGAGTGTCATGGTACAATTCCTTTCACTTGTTCGGTACGCCGCTCTTCACATCTCTGCAGGCGTCCGATCTACCGCGAGGGCTTCGGCTCTCGCTTTTTGTTTGTCATCCTCTGTTATTATTATAACATATCTGTCCTGTCCTGTCAAGTCATTTCATGTCAGTTTTTGACTGCACTTGACAATTCAAAATATTAATGCTATTATTATGACAGTAGAAACCATTAAATGACAATGAGGAGGTAAATATGGCCGAAGATACAGCTATGACTTTAGAGGATGTCGCTAAACGCCTGCATGTGAGTGAGCGCACGGTTGTGAGGCTGGTCGTCGAGCGCAAAGAACTCAAAGGGTATAAGGTTGGGCGATCCTGGAGATTTGAGCCCTCGGACGTTGAAGATTATATTGAGCGTCAACGCCGGAAAGCAGCAGGCAACCTCGTTGCGCCCGCTCTCTCGTTGAAGCAGAAGCCCTGGCTCGCCGGGGAAGACAAGAAAGAAGGATAGAAATGGGATTGTATCAACAACCACATTATCAGCCACAACCGCCGCCACAACAACCGCTGTCAACGTATCAAGAGAAAAACTACGTAACGAATGCAGTCGTGGTTATGCTGCTCTACCTGGTGCTCTACATACCGGGGCTGATTGCGAATGTGGCGTATCTCGCAGATGCACTCAACACAAAGCAGCGTGTAGGCCATAACCCCCAGGGTTTAGGCTGCCTACAGGCGCTGCTTCTGTTGCAGGTTATCCCATGTATTATTGCTGTTATACTGATCGTGTCAGCGGCAGCAAGCCACTAGAGAGAAAGGACCACATCATGAATCAACAACTACAGTACGCGTATCAGCCGCTCCCCTGGTGGTGCCAGCTCGGTTGGCAACTCGCCATCATGGCAGTGGTAGACGTGGCCGTGACGCTGCTGCTGCACGTCATCCCTGCTCTATAAGAGACGCGCGAGAGTGGAGATTGTAAAAATATGAACTACTTTGAGCAGATCGAAGCCATGCATCAGCAGGTGAGAGAGTTTGTGGAGCACGCTGAACCTGACTACAAGGTGGCAGAGATTGAGGCATGTTTTACGACAAGTTATAAGCCGACGCTAGCCAGCAAGGGAGAAGTTCTCCCACGCCGGGATTTTATTCTCACTGAGGTCAATGCGCATTTTCGCGTCAATGCGCACTACATCAACAGGATACTCGAATGCAAGGTGTATGTCATGCCTGATGGGAAGCTCTATCTGGCCGATCAGGTAATACATCGATTTATATGAGCCACTACGACTAGCTACAGCCCGCCGAACTTGCCCATGAGCAGCGCAGCCCCTGCATCGCCTGTCGTCTGCATGGCACGAGCGTACCGATATGTCAAGTCGAGCGATGAATGCCGGAGTGTTTCTTTCAGTGAGAAGATGCTTTCACCGCCGTCGAGCCTATGTTTTGCGCTCGTGTGCCGCCAGATGTGGACGTTACGCTTGTGTTTCTCGATGCCAGCCAGCTCTGCATATTCTTTTGCCAGGCGCAGGATCGAGCCATCACAGAGGCGCTTGTAGGGATCGATAGGAGAGCCGCCGCCTTTGGGATTGGGCACAGCTATGAAGATCGGGTCATCTGCTGCAATGGTAGCCATGCGCCCCGATGCCTTGAGATAGAGCACGATGGCGTCATAGGCAGGCGCAGGCAGTTCGGCAGCATCCATCTGTCCACCTTTGCCCTTGCCTGCCCAGTGATAGAGGTAGCCAGGTCTGCTCCCCTGCTCGTCGCTGATCGTGCCATATTCGATATCGCCCCACAAGAGGTTCGCAATCTCGGAGAGCCTGCGCGCCGTGAGGAAATAGGTCAGGAAAAGCGCTCGATCCCGCAGCCCGCGCAGGGTGTCACGTGGGATGACCGCAAAGAAACGGAGCACCTCTTCTTCTGTGAGATAGCGCGGCCTGACCTCTATCTTCATCGCGTGCAAGCCCTCTGCCGGGTTCTCGCCCTGATAGAGCTTGTAGGGCTGCCCGTAGCCGTCGTAGACAGTGTAGTGGGTCGCAAACTTGTAGAAGCCGCGCACGACGTTCAGGCGATAGTTGCGCGTGTTGTGAGACGGTGGTGTGCCAGCAGGTGTGGACATGGCGATGAAGTCGATCACGTCCTCTCGCGTGCAGTGCTCAGGGGATTTGGCAAAGTGCTTGAAGAACCGCTGCAAGATGCCGCTGTAATCCCTGATGGTGTGCGCGCTGCCCGAATGGGCGTAAAAAACATCCTTGAGATAAGCAGCGATACAGCGCTCCCAGAGCAGGCTCAGACCCATGCAGCACCCTCGATGGCGGAAACGTAGGCTATAATAGATCAAGGGACGGTGTACCGGGAAGATTACAGAGGGAGCATCACTGTGGACGATGTTTATACTCCAAGCATACACGAAAATAATCACAATATGGAAGTGACACATGTTCTACTGACCACACTTTCTACCTGAATTTGATGCATCGTACGCAGACGCGAGTGAGAGTGTAGATCATCACGGCAGTAGCGTCAAGGGAAAAGTCGCCTGGTGATGCAATTGTAATCTTTCCCTACATTGCCGCTACAATGCCAACACATTGTGAACCGAAATGTGAGGAAAAATGACAATTCTTTCATTTTCTCAGGTTCATCTCAGGAAGCACTCAGAAATGCTTGACAGTCCCGTAAGGATATGTTATCTTTCTATTGCCGGTTATTGGCAGTCACATGTAGTTACAACTAGTAAGAGGCTAAAGATCATGATCGTTGAGGCTAAAGAATTGGCAGTAAGGAAACTGGCAGACGCGAGAGCTGAATGCCGTGTTTCTCAAGAGAAGCTCGCAAAGGAAGCCAGAGTTTCTAAGCCAGTCGTTGTCAGGGCTGAGAATGGCTTCACTGTCACCAGGATCAGCGCTCATGCTATCCTTAAGGCTCTCAATAAATTCCGCACAGAGTACGGCTTGGAACCCATCGACTTCTACGATTTAGACTGGAAGCTACAAGGGGAAGAGCCATAAAAAGAAGTAGCCGCTGTACATCCCAACAAGAAAGCAACAGCGACTACTCGGAATTGTACTAAGTGCTTCGGAGGCTTCATGGACATCGACTGTTCAGTTGCTACCCAACCCTTAGTTAGTGCAATTATACTTAATATGTACTTGTTTGTCAAGCCAAGCACAGCAACGTTGGATGATTCATAGTATCCTTCTTGCACAACTAGAAATGCAACTACACAATAGATAGTGTAGTCTCTATAAAAGATGTACCATTGTGTATCACGAATTTCCAGAGGTTATTGTAACACAAGGAGAGAGAAATGGCAACTAGCGCAGTACCGCAACCCATCTACATATTCGCCCTCACGCATGACGAGATTATCGCCCTGGCCGGGGCGCTCGACCTCTTACGAGAAGCCTTGCTTGCTCAAATGCGCGTCACACTGAAGGCTGATGCACGTGATTTGACCACGATCAAGAACATCGAATCGATTGCTGAGAAGCTGCCTGACGAAAAGTGGTTTGAGGAGTGGAAAGCATGAGTAAGATATGGGTTAAATGCTCCTGTTGCAATGGCACAGGCATGACACCGTGGCCTTACGAAAAGTGCTCTTGCTGCGATGGCAAGGGAGGCCACTACGAGGAGGACGCATGACCAGGCAGGTACAGCTAAGATGGGGCCATCGTGTGCGCGTGAACCATCCGCAGAGCTGGTATCACGGCGAAAAAGGTACGGTCATCGGTCAGGGCCGGTGGGGCTATCTGATCGTCGAGTTTATCAAGGATAGCAAGCCCTATAGGACGGAGATCTTGCGCGGCAGGTTGGAGCTGGTGCAGGAAGGCGAGGATGCACATGCTGAGCCGAGCCTTTAGTGCAGCATTGCACGGTTGTTTGGATCGAGCGACAGGAGAGATCACGATGAGAGAACGAAAACCACTCACCAAAGAACTCGCTATCGAAACCTGGACACAAGTCCAGCACTTGATTGAAGTTGGCGCCTATGAGGAACGCAGCGCAGAGCACTACGAGACGGGTACCTGGCCGGAGGATGGCGTCGAGGAATCGGTCGTGGGTCTGGAAAATTGGGCAGCCCGGCAGGGGCTTGAGTTCGAATTCAACCACGATAACGGGAAATGGAGCTTAGTCGGCATTGAACAAGGGCACGATGATGTAGGAGGATATGATGCTTGATATCCCTTCCGCTTGATGAACAGGAGGTACACAATGGCAAAGAAAGCTGAGGATTGGATACACCGTGCCGCCGGCATGGCTGCGCAATTTGAGTCGATGGATCACGGTCGAACGCTCTCAATCGACTTCACGACCATCTTAGGCCAGATCGGGGATATCTACATCGTGCAGATTGATGGCTCAGAGACAGACTATGGCGAGTATTGGTGGGCTCACACGGAATTTTTAGCCGTGTCAGGAACGGAAGAACACCCTACTGTGGATGATGCCACAGATGAGCAGGTGGCACAAGTCACAAAGGAGGTGCCACCGCAAAAATAAAACAGCCGCTGCGAACGGCTGCCTTACGAAAGGAATGAGATATGAGCTTTGTCTGCATTGTAGCACAACTTGGCTACATTTGCAATGTTGACTGCCGGGAGGCAGACATGGAAAGGAAGAACGTATGAAACAACGCAATCCTGAAACCTATGCCATTTATGGCTTAACGGATCCTCGCGATGCGTTTATCCGCTACATAGGTATCAGCAACAACGCCTATAGACGCTTTAGAGAGCATGTACAGCACCCTTACAGCCCTTCTCATAAGGATGAATGGATAAATGGGCTCTTAGAGCAGGGCATGCTGCCAGGGCTGGTTATCCTTGAAACCGTGCAAGGTGAACATGTGGCAAGAGAACGGGAGGAATACTGGATCAACTTTTATGGGCCTACTAGCATGTTACTCAACTGGAATCTCAATGAGCAACTTCGCAATGGCGGCACACGCATAGATAATCCTGAGATGGCAACCCTTGTACAAGAAGAGATAGAGAGGGGCCAGCAATGAGTGATGAAACCTTTGAGGGGTTCGTACCCCCAACGAAAAACTACTTCCCCATGCCTAATGAATGGATAGATATTTGCGCTGAGATCACGAGCTGTGCAGAATTGAAAGTGATTCAGTACGTCTTGCGCCACACCTGGGGATACCGTGAATTCGGTATCTGCAAAACAATTAGCGTTGACGAGTTCCAACATGGACGCAAAAGGCAAGATGGCTCTCGGATGGATAAAGGTACAGGGCTTTCTAATCATAGCGTCATTGACGGATTGCGCGCTGCTGAAAAGCATGGCTATCTGATCTGTGAGGTCGATAACTCTGATCTAGCGCGTACCAAGAAGTCCTATGCGCTGAAGATGGCAAGTAGGGGTGAAGAAAGTTCACCCCCTGCAAAATCTTCACCCCCTGAAGAAAGTTCACCGGGTGAAGAAAGTACAGCCAGCTATGAAGAAAGTTCACAGCCAGGTGAAGAATCTTCACCCCGATCAGAGAAAGACACTACTAGAAATACACCTAAGAAAGACACTGTAGAAAAACAAGAGAGTACGCCCGCTTCTCTCTCAGAATACAAACATCGTAAGGAGACGGACCCGGCACTGCCAGTGGTCAAGCCCTCAAAGCAAAAACCTATCGATCCTAGTCCTTCCCCTGCGGCTGACAAGCAATCTCCCAGTGCTACCGGTCTCTCTAGTTCCTCTCCCGTTGCTTGTCAGGCCGCGTCAGGGCAGGATATGCCAGCGATGGCGCTCACGGCAAAGGATATCAAGAAGCAGAACGAGAAGCGGGCTAAGGACATCTGGATCATCATTGAGCGCGAACTGAAGACGAAGTTTACCAGGACGCAGCGCACGTCGGACTACAACACCAAAGGTATGGAGAACCTCATAGAGGATGAGGTGAGCGACGAGACGCTGACGACTGCGCTCAAGAAATTGCCGGCGTTCTACATCCCACAGTTCAACCTCAAGAAGTTTCATGAGATGATTCCGGGGTTGACCTCGACGCGCGATGCGCCACAACAGGGCACGCCTAAGCAGGATGTGATTATTCGTCCTGCTGGCACGGTCAGAAGTTTCAACGGCATTGCCAAACGAGCGGCAGGCCAGTAAAGGGAGCATGTCATGCAAGAACGATCATTACCCGGCAGTCCAGAAGCTGAGCGCGGCCTGCTTGGCCTTCTTCTCTGGCATAATAGCACACTCACTGATGTTGCGCCGCTGCTCGATGCCGACGACTTCTGTGGAGAGGATCGCCGCGCTATCTATGTCGCCATGCTTGCCCAGGCAGAACGCCGGGAAGCCTACGACGCCTTGGCCATCAGTGAGGCATTGCTCAGGCGGGGCATCACCGACCTAGAAGGCAGAGATGCCTATGTGTACCTGGACGCGCTGACAGACCGCGAGATGAACCTGATTAGCTTTGACCCGCCAGGTATCCGCGCTGAAACCTATGCAAAGGCCATCGCGCAGTATGCAGAGTCGCGCCGTCTCGTTGATGCTATCCAGCACATCGCGCCGCTTGCCTACAACAGTACAGAGAATGCGGTTGAGCAGGCAGAGGCATTGATCATGGCGGTGAGACGCCGCAGATCACGGCAGGATTTCACCTCCATTGGAGATTACATGCCTACCTACTTGAATCGCCTGGAAGGTCTGCAAGCCGATAAACAGATACGCGGCATTCCCACTGGCTTTGCAGACCTGGACAAAGTGATTTCGTTTGAGCGTGGCAATCTCTATATCCCGGCGGCGCGCCCAGGTGTGGGCAAGAGTGCGCTCATTCAGAACTTTGCCTATAATGCGGCGCGCAAATACGGCAAGCACAGTGCCCTTTTCAGCCTGGAGATGAACTTCGATGATGTGATGGACCGCTTTATCTCGATCCATACCAAGCTCGATTCGCAACTACTCCGCAATGGGGAGGTAGCAGATGACGACTGGAAGCTATTAGTCGGAGATACGATGGACACCTTTGAGCACCTGGGCATCTACATCAACCACACGCCCGGTATCACCATTGACACCCTGAAAAGCATGGCGCGGCGTGAGGTTGGCCGGCATACCATTGATATCCTCTTCGTGGACTACCTGCAACTGCTCAAGGCTGAGATCGGAGGGAAACGTATCACGCCGCGCGCTGAAGAGGTTGCCGAGATTGCGCGCCAACTCAAGGAGCTTGCCGGCGAACTCAACGTGCCCATTGTGGCCCCTGCTCAAATCAACCGCGAGATTGATCGACGGGCGGGCTCAAAGGTGGAGGGTGAAGACTACACCTACAAGATACCCATGCTTGCAGACTTGAGGGAATCGGGGGAATTGGAGCAGTCAGCCGACGTGGTGATATTCCTGGCACGCGCTGAGGAAAAAGAGGAATATGTGAAGCTGGATGTGGCGAAGCATCGCATGGGACCGATAGGTCAACTCGATTTGTACTTTGTCGGCAGTGAGACGCGGTTTTATAGCCTGGATGAGACGGCGGTGAACGCATGAGATACACGAAAGCCGACCTGCTCTCCTGGGCTAAGGCTCATCACTACCCGTACCTGATCCTGAGCGACACCGACCGTGTGCGGCATGGCGAGCTAGCATGGCGGCGGCTCTCACGCAACAAGGAGCGCAGGCTGCTCGCGTGGAAACGCATTGAGCGATGGCAAGAACTTTTAGCACAACAATCAGCATAGGAGGGTACGAGTGTGGCAAAGAAAATGACTCCGCAAGAGATGTATGAGGCGTATCGTAACGTGTCCTGTAAGTTGAAGCAGAAGGGGGTATTGCCTGAGAAGCTAGAACTTCCCCCGGCGACCTGGGAAGAAGTAAGCGAAGAGGATAAAGCTAGATTTGCGCAGATGGCACTCAAGGCGAATAGCATCTCCGCAGAATTTACGAGTGATTAGGGAGGAACCACCATGCCAAGAAATTATAGCCATGATCTACGCCCGGCAAAAGTAGAAGCCGAAACCGCGAGACTATGGCAACGTGCAGAGCGCACCAAACCCTGCGGCCATCGGCGCATCGTACTCAATTGCAAGCACTGCATCAAGTCCGCTCGATTCGAGAAGCAGGTCAACCAGCAATGGCAAAGGAGCGCATCGTGAAAGCTGATTTACGCGAGGCTTTGGGCAAAGCATTGCAGGAGTGTCGGCGTACCTGTTCAGGCAACTGGGAGCGGCCCTGGGCTGAGAAAGTAGAACCTGCACGCGAGATTGATCGGCAATGTGCTGAAGCCGTTACGAGAAAGTACCTCGAGATACTCGTTCCTGGCTATCTCATGCGGGTGCGATGGGACGATGGACGTAAAATCACCGAAAAAGAGTTCTATCAACTCTTTGGACAGGAAAGGAGCGCGTCATGAAAGCTGAACAAGCCCTCGCCAACCTGCGAACCGCACACGAGAAGTTCGCAGGCGAGTTGATGATCCTGGAAGTCGCAACGCAGGCACACGAGCGCGGCCCGGCGTACAAGCGCCAGCAAGCCAACGCCTTCTACGCCGCCCTCGCCCTGCGCAAGCAGATCGACCTCGTGAGCGCGCGCTATGGCCTCAAGGGGGTAGAGGAGGTACAGATATGAGCCGTGATGTCATGATCAACATCGGCTGCACCGTCTTTACGCTGGCCTACATCGCACTGTGCCTCATCGTAGGCATCTTAGCCAGCCGACATGATAGCAGGCAGCCGCCACAGCCGAAAGATGAGCCAGCTAAGTTCAACGCCGAATACTACGAGCTGTACCAGACGGGCTTGTGGTTGTTGCTGCACGATGCGGAGGCACCGTATGATGACCTCTAGACAGGATGACGCGATGAGAGGCGTTTCTGGGCGTTTTTTGAGGGGGTCGGTACAATCACTAGTCTCGCCCCGAAAAACCGTCAGAATCGCTAGCGCGAAGGCAATGCGGGCATTGTAGATTAGCATTTAGAAAGGAAATACTGAAAATGAAACATCTTGCTTTTGTCGGGGTCTGCCTCCTGCTGTTTTTGCTTACCGCCTGTGGCGATGTCGCTCATGGGAGCGAAGCCTTGCAGACGCGGCTCGCCGCGTCCGTCTGTGTTGATACGGGACTGACTGGCCCTGCCGAGCAGGAGAACACTTTATATTGCGCTACGAATACTCTAACAGGCATCACAGCAAACTGCTGCACGTCAACCTATCAGCAAGCTATACATCTTGCCCAACAGAAGCGCATCATCGTAGGCACGCCTGAATTCCTGACGCAAACAGTGGATTGGGCTGGTGTACCTGTAACGTTTGTGCGCTTCAACTCTGGGTTTTACGCGTGGCACTACGACCCGTCAAACGGTATAGCCACCATTGAAGACTCGTATAATCATGTGGTCTATTCGGGAAGGTGAGGAGAACATGGGCTTCATCGCATTTATCACCCCGGCGGTGCAGGTGCTCGCCTGGACAGTCTGGGGGCTCGCAGTCTTCATCGTGGTCAATGCCGTACTCGTGAGCAGCTTCAGGCAGGGGTGCCGCGTGTACTTTGAGCACAAGCTCGGCTTCTTCCAGGCATTGCACAAGCAATCACAGGAGGATGCAGACGAGATAAGCGAAATGCTGTGGAAGTAGAAAGCCTAGCCTGTTGAAGGCAAGCTAGGCCAGACCCTATGTAGTGCGTACTAGAGCCTATCTGAATAACGGACAGGCGAAGTAATGGGGTAAAGTATGGCGAACTATCGCAAATTTATCAAAGGCTCTGATAACCATGATAACCAGCAGAACGAGCAACTCAGCCACAATCGCATCGTGGTTGAAGGCGGATCAGCGGCGCTCGTGCTCGTGGTCTTCCTCTGCATCCTGGCAACGGCCAGCATTATTCTCATGGCTATCATCCACCTGGACTTACTCTCTACACTGGTTGTGGCGTCGTTCATTGGCTTCTTTGTCTGCGGCTGGGTTGTGCTGGTCGCGCTCACCATACGGCATGTGAGCGCCACGAGAACGGCGGTTGCTGTCGATAAGACTGTGCGCACACGAGCGCTCTTCGAGCAGGATGTGATCTACGCCAGCGAAGCCTATATCTTGTTTCGCGACACTGACGGTAAGTATCAATTCCGGGGCACGGTGCATGTCGATGAGCACCGGCAATTCCTGCCGAAAGAGATTAGCCCGCCTGCACCGTCTGAAGCGATACTTACCTGCTTTGACCAGGGCATGAGTGGGCGCGCTATTGAGCGCTGGCTCAAGGATAGGGGAGATAAGAAGATTAGCTATAGAGAAATTGCCAAAACGCTCGACCTGTACCGGCCAGGTTGGAATACACGGACCACGATTGATGCAGATTCTACTGCTGAAGAGTGAGACACCCGTGTTCCAAATGTGACAGATTCCGTTACAAATGAGTTGTTACACTTCCGTTACACCGCATTTTTATAGATGCATACCCCGAAGAGTGGGGGAGTGGGCAAGAAAGGATACACAGAATGGACAGAGAGCCAACATATGGCGAGTTAATGGAAGACTTGCGGCTAGCTTGCGGCAGGCTCATGATAGCGCTCTTGCAAGAAGCAGTGAAGCTAGTAATATTGCCTCTCCGCTTCTTCCTGTGGCTGAATGGAGACGACTAAATTATGAAAAAGTTTGTTTCGCTCGAATGGTATGACTCATTCATTGAGTTTTTGTTCCGCTTTGTGGCAAAGACGAGCGAGCCGCTGCTGGCTGCTGGCTTGACCATCAGTGCCGCCGATTATCTCTCACATGGCGCGGTGATGGCCGGCCATCCTGCATTCGCGCTAGGATGGGCATGGGCTCAGGCACTCGCACTCGAATCATCAAGCGGGGTCGTCTTCGTGTATGCCTTGCAGGCGTTCAGACAAACCGATAAGGTGAAAGGCGCGATCTACCTGACGCTGGCCTTGATGCTGGCTATCGTAGGCGGTGGCATGCTGCTCTTGCAGGTCAATGCCGTGACCTCGGGTAGTGTAGAAAGCGCGGTTCCGGTGCTCAACGTCCTGCGCGTGATTGTCAGCATTGCGTATATCTTCCTGCTGCGTGCGAAGAGCATACGCTTTTCCGACCTGGCAGACGTGTCAGCACAGCCAGCAATCGCACCCGAGACGATCAATGTGCTCGTTGAGAAGTTGGAGCACCTGACCGTCACCGTCAATCAGTTGACCAATCCCTCTATGCCAGCCCTGCCTGAGCATGCGGAAACAAGTGCCGCAAATGTTCAGCCGATTTACCAGGGCAAATTTACGAGCAAAGAGCAGGAGATCGCCGCCATTCTTGCACGCATGCCCGGCGCAAGTGCCCAGGAGGTTGCACGAGAGGCTGCCTGTAGCGAGCGCACAGCGGAGAAATGGATCAAGCGGTTATCATCACAAAAGGAGGTATAAATGTTACTAGGAGATGTTAGAGTCACCCCCGATGATGTTGTGCAGTTGTACGACGTTGACGGCTCGGTGCAATGTGAACTCACGGTAGAGGATGCGCTCACTCTTTTAGACAAGCTGGTACTGCGCCAACACTTGCTTCACGAGCGCTACCGCCAGCAACTGGCAAAGGCAAAGGCAAAGGAGACAGACCAATGATAGGCACAAATCATCATGAATCAGCACAGTTTGAACAGGAAGCTGAACTTCTAGCCATCCGTGAGGCGGCAAAGTCGCTGGGATTGGCATATCACGACCTCTATAGAGATATGCTCAGAGGGCGCATCCCTATACAGCGAATCAACGGCATGTATCGCGTTACAAAAGCCGACCTTGATGCTTCCAGTAAGCATAAGCAGAGTGGTGATTGGTCATCTGTTGGCAAGAGTGCCGAACCTGAGAGTGCCAAAAATGACCTCTATGCTACTCCACTTCCATCAGCGCCATATCTTAGTGAGGTTGAGTTGCTGAATAAGCTCGTGAGCGCGGTTTTCACGCGACTCTCCCCGGTGCAGCCTGCGAACCTTACTGCATTGCAAGAAGTCACCCCGGCTATTCGTGTGTGGTTGGTATCTTTGCAGACGCCCGAAGGGGTCATGACCTGCCGTGTGATCTATGATGGAGAGTCGTTTTCAGTTGAGTCTGTTATCTAAAGGAGGCATACATGATCCCACTCACCATCGCACTCATCGTGACAGGCGCGGCCTGCGCGGTATTCGCCATCATTGCCACCTTTGCCATTCAGGCCAACAACCGCTTAGAGCGAAGTCTGGAAGAGGCTCTCGCAGGCAAGGAACACCTGAAAGCTGAGAATGGTACGCTGCTACACAACGAGGCAGTCATGCAGGCACAAATCGACGGCCTCAAGGTGGCGCTGAAAGCCGAGGTAGAGAGATTGCAAAGGGAGAGCACGTTCAAGCAGAAGACCATCGATCACCTGAGCGTCAAGGTCGATGAGATCAGAGCACAGAACAGAGACCTGGAAGAGATCAATAGTGACCTACTAAAAGCCCAGGTTGCCATGCGTGCCCAGCTTGCAGAGCAGCGCAAAACCGTGCCCATCAAGCGCGTGCGCAAGACCGACACATCAGGAGGAGAGCAACAACCATGAAACATGTGAATGTCAGTGCTGCCATTCGTACCGCCCTCTACTGGTTGCTTGACCGCTTGAAGCCGTCAGAGCAGCCATCTGAGCAGGAATTGATCGAGTATAGCAAGGAGCTGGCCCAGAGGCGCACACCGCGCTTGCTGCCTCCTCCACAGCCACAGCCGCCGAGTACCTACGAGCCGCCTGGGAAGACAACCGACCCGACGCAGCAGGTACATCACCTTGCGGAGACGGGGCGCATCGCCAGCATGATCCGTACGCAGAAGCTGCCCACGGTCAAGCTGCGTAAGACAACCCTGCATTTCATGCCATCGACGGAAGAGGTGCAAGCCGATAGGTTCCTGCTCGACGTCGAACCGATAGAGCCTGAGCCTGAGTCAGCGCTAGACCAACTCGCCCAACTTGCTGTAACGGATGTCAAGCTGAAGGCGGTTCGGGAGAAGCATGAGAGTAGAGGCAAGGCAAGCTGATATCCATTTAGCGAGTTATGGAGAGAGACTAGATGCCAAACCACATAGATGTCAACCTTTCGATTATAGGCAATGATCAAGACCTGGGAGCGTTTACCAGGCAGGCAAAAGGCAAAAGGAAACCAACGGGCGATCTTCCAGAATACCCCAATGGGTTGAAAAACTATAACTATGACCTTGCTACTAATCCAGCAAGCTCTGTTTTTGAGTTTGATCGACTCATTCCACTACCGGAAAGCTATAGCCAGTTCCCATATTCATTGCATGGCTACAATCTGGAAGTAAGCACCTGGGGGATTAAATGGGGCGCATATGCACACAAGCCGCCAAAGTTTAGGGAGGGATGTGCAACCTACTGGTTTAGATGTGCATGGGAAGCCCCACGCATCTTTCTTGAAAAGGTAAGCAGGAATTGGCCTGATCTCTGGTTTGTCGTGAGCTATGGCGGTGAGGGTCCAGTACGAGGCAGGTTTGCGCTCCACAAAGGGGAATACCTTGATAACGTTGCCAGTATCGGGTATGCATTCGATGAGGATGAGGCAGATGAAGAGATGTGTGATGCATGGGTAGACGCCTATCGAAACGCACATGAAGCGTACACAAAGCACATTCTGTTTATGCATATCCTGGAGCAAGCAGAGTTAGAGCAAGAAGCCGCTGGCTAACTACCAGCGGCTTCTTGCTGCTCAGCGCATGACGAGCACGACGGCGGCGAGCACGAGCACGGCCCCGACCACGAGCGCGATAAGCAATGCACGGCGGGTGTAGTGCGTCATGGCTGTGTCTCGCTTTCAGCCCACTTGCGGATGATGGGCAGGATATGCGCTACCTCGTCCCGGTCAGATTGCTTCTCTTGCTCTGATAGCTGTTCATAGGGAGTGTCGGCCTGCATCTTCCAGCGCGCTACGAGTGAGCGTGGGATATAGTAGCGTTCATATCCTGCCCCATCTTCAACAACCGAGCATTTGCTAAACAGGTACTGCATCCACCTGGCCCACGAAGCGTGCTCCTTGTCGGCTAATTGCTCGATGAGTTCTTGCTCTGTCATGGCTGCATCTGCACCGGCGGCGTCACGGCTGGCATCTGGGCTGTGTTGAACGCCGCCATCGATGTATTTGGGTCAATGGGCGATGGTGGTATAGGCGCCTGGATCGTTTGTCCAGGTTGTAGCTTGAGTTCGGACAGTGGAACCTGACCGACAGGTGGCTGTACGGGAGCCGCTGGCTGCTGAGCCTGAGCCACTACCGCAGGCAACACTCCCAGCACCTGCGAGGTGAGCGTTTGCAGTTGTGCCTGTTGTGCTGGTGAGGGCGCTTTGAGGGCGAGATTGCCGCCAAAGAGGGCGAGGGCGAAGGTGATCATGAGGGTGAGATCGGTAAAGCTGATCTTGCCAGCCCACATGAGCAGCCCCGCTGCAATGACCAGCAGGCCGGCGAGCACGATTGCGCCGATTTCTGTGAGTGGATTGTTGTTCGACATGCTATAATCCTCCTATGAATGAGAACGAACGAAACGAACATTTCAAAGAATTTGCTAAGTTGCTCTGGGATGAATTGCGTGAGGCCAATGGGGGCGGCTATATCGATGTGGATGCCACTGACGATGGAATTGACCCAACCAATTACCGGCTCCTCATCGCTCAGCGTGCCTATGATCTGGCCTACCATGTCATTGAGAATGCTGGCAACATTGATCTGATACCCGTCACTGCTGACGCCGTTGCTACCATTCCAGACCTCACCGAGTGGCCTCCTAGCTAAAAGTAGCCGATGTGATAAAGGTTTCCAGGTCAGCTACTTTCGCGCCTGCAGCTTGCAGGAACGCTTTGACCTTTACCGGATCGATGCCTTGTATGGTAGGCACAGGAGCCGTTGCCTTCGCCAGGTCTGCTTTCAGTTGCGCGATTTGCGCGTCTAACGCTCCGATTTGCGCGGCTTTGAGTTGCACTTGTTGCCGGCAAAAGGCTAGCTCCCGCACACCCCATTCAACGAATACGCCCCTTGCTGCGGTATACCCGAGCATCGTCCAGTTGAAAAGCTGCTGGCTTCCCCCGCCTAAACTCGGATTGGATGATTCGAGCAAAGACGTGCCGAACTCAGCGGCTAAAGGGACGTTGCCTGGATCCCAGTTGTGCGCAAGCACATAGTCACGAAAGCCATGCACGACCTTGACGCCGTTGGGCGCGGTCAGTGTCGTGCCGTCGTCATGCCATCCGGCGGGCACTCCCATAGTTGTTGTACCTCCTTGTAAGTAGGTGAATAATTCCTGCCACGGGTAATTGCCTGGACAGTGCGCACGGTTGATCGGGTCAATGTCCATATGTCCAATGATGCCGCCTAGTCCGTCGTTTGTAGCACGTCGCTTCGGGATATTGTGGCGTTCACAGATATGCTGAATGAGCCTGAAACTTGCAGCTTTTTGTGCATCGGTCAATGGTGTGCTATTATCGCTCGCCGGATCTACGTGCTCCAAAGAAACAGACATGGTATTGAGGTTTGTAGCGCCGCCGCCTCCTACATGCAACGGATTGTATTGTGTCAAAAATGACGCAAAACCATCCTCTACGCAACAATTCCCTGCAGCGCCGTCTTTCTCCAGGACGGCCTGCACGACCGCGCCGTCCTGGCCCACGATATAGTGGGTCGAGGCTTTATTCGGGTCGTTGGCAAAGAACGTAGCAATGTTTTGTGCGCTGCCTCCTGATGCTGTCTTGTGGATCACTAAAAACGTATGATCATTTTGATCGATGAACGTCCTATTCTCGTCCACGAGCATAAGGATTGCCCCGGGTTCATCTGGTCCCATGCGATTTCTCCTTTCTCAGCCGTAGCCAGCACTCCAGATTGAGCAAGAACAGTTTCACTCGAATCAGCATGTTGCCTCCTTACCAGCACGCACACGAGCGTGCCTAAAAACACGAGAGCGGAAAGCCCGCTCCATAGGGCAGCGTACAAGAATATCATGTTGTCTCCTTTCTATGCTATGCTATACTTTTCCTTAGCGGGAATGCCTCTGGTGCCAGGACCGTGGGTACTCCTATGAGTAGTAGCGTCAGTGAAGCGTACGTTACCACTGAAAGCAGCCAGAGGCATACTCACCACTCAAGGCTCAGAGATGACGCTCAAAAGTTGACTATCCATCGCAACCGGGCCTGTGCCGAGCGTTACCACCGGGTAGGCTTTGTACAGGCCAGCCTTGCCCAACGGATTGGTGCTCAGCAGGTCAGCCGCCGATGGCGTGAAGTCGGCCAGGCCACCCGCCGCGTTGGTGATCGTCCATGCGCCTGTACAGATATATAACGAATAGTTATTGTTGACATCCTCTAAGTGCATGGCGATTGAGCCATTGGCTACACCTGCCAGCGAAAACACTCCTGAATCAGTGGTGAATGTGTGATGGCTCGTCCTGCCGTCTCCGCTTGTGATCGGACTCCAGCTCATAAGTTACCTCCTCGTTGTCCATTTTGCTTTATCGTCTCTGCTATCCCAGGTGGCCTGCTCGTCGCGGCTGTCCCATCCGGCTAGGCCGTCGCGTGTTTTCCATGTAGCCTTGCTGTCTCGCGTGAGCCAGGTTGCTTTGCCGTCGCGTGTGAGCCATACCGCGTCACTAGGCGCGATGAGCACGAACCTGCACGCAATATCCTTTGTCCTCAGTGTCCCTACCCCGGCCAGCACAAAGCGCACGGCGATGTCCCTGAGCTGATTTGCACTCATAAGAGAAAATCGTGTTTTGATGTCCTTGAGTTGGTTGGCTGATTTGAGCAAAAACCGGCTCGCTACGTCCCTCGCCTGGTTCGCACTTCTGACACGAAACCTCGTTGCCACGTCTTTTAGCTGATCAGCAGATTTGAGAGGGAATCTGGTTTTGACATCCCTTGCCTGATCAGCACTCTTGATACGAAATCGTGACGTAATGTCCTTGATACGCTGTGAAGCAGAGGCCAGAATAAACCTCGTCGCCACATCTTTTAATTGATCGGCACTTTTCAACTTCAGGCGTGTCTGGATATCGCGCAACTGGTTCGCACTTCTGAGCAAAAATCTTGAGGTGATATCCTTAAGCTGATCAGCACTGCGGATCCTAAAACGGGTACTTGTATCTTTCGCCTGATCAGCACTGCGGATTCTAAATCTGGCCTGGACATCCTTTAATTGATCAGCACTTCTGACACGAAATCTTGAGGCGACATCCCTTGCTTGATCAGCACTTTTGACCCTGAACCTCGTCGCTGTGTCCCGTATGCTCTGCTGAGCCAATCTAAAGCGCGTCTTGATGTCCCTCACCGATTGCGTGCCACCAACCAGGATAAAGCGCGTGCTGATATCCTTGAGCGCGTTTGCCGACATCAGGCGGAAGCGCGTGGTGATGTTCAGTGCGTAGTTACTGAGCAGGCTTGTGAGTGAACGCCGCACGTAGCGCGGGATGTTCGTCGGGCTTGTTGGCCTGACAAACGTAGCGGTGATGGCCCTGTCTACCCACGCGGGTAACGGGACACTCGGGTAGGGCTTGAAAATCCTGCCAGTGATGGCGCGCAACGTCCACCTGGGCTGACTGAGCGGCTCTGATGGTAACGTGTCGTCTACACTGAACGAGTCAAACTGGCAGACATTGGTCGATGTTGTCGGGGTGCCAAGAACCCCGAAGAAGCCGGGTGTGGTGATGCCGCTATCGGTGGCCGTCATCATCCAGTTAGCGGGTTCGGGTGTTCCATCAGCCCACGCTTTCGCTAAGAGCAGATTGCCCTGGATGCGAAAGCGCATCCAATAGAACGGCCCGACCGAGTAGGTGAAGCTGACAGCGGTGCCGACCGTCGTGAACGTGGCCGCCAGGTCGCGCCTGAAGGTGATCGTCTGACTGGTATTCCCCACAACACAGGAATAGAAGTTGTTGCTATCCAGGAAGCGGAGCGAGATACCAGCGAGATCGGTCAGGGTGGACACATTGAAGCGTACCAACCCCTCTGCATCGACAGGCTGGCGCGTCCCAAGCACCATGACGTTGGTGGTCGAGTTCACAAAGGTGACCCGACCCTCGTTAGCAGTCACGTCAAGGGTAGAAACGCCCCGCTGTTGTGACCATACTTGCCCATCAGTGGCAGTTCCCCAACTGCCACTCGCTACGTTTGGTCGCTGAAAGGTATCTCGGCCTATGATTGCCACGATCTACCCCTTATAGCTGGCTATACCCCCACAAGCTCCCCAAAGACCCCCGTGGCACTAGAGCCAGTGACTACTGCCTGTATCTGAATATTCGGCTCAATGATCGGCCCATCGGTAGAGCCTAGACCGTACACAAACCGCGCAATCGTCCCTATGGTTACTGCATGCGCTGTACCTACTAATGCCCAGTTAGAGCCATCAGTGCTTACTCTTGGCTGTACCGTTAGCGTACCGCCGCCGCCTTGCCTGACGAGCAATACCCAGGTACGTTCGCCACCGTTCGCAACCGTTGCTGAGTTCGTCGTCCCAACGGTGAGAGTCGCATTTGAGACGATCATAATATCAATATAGGCCATCTACTGTAACCTCCTAAGCTCTGCTATTCCTCCGTCCATTCGACGCTGATATCAAACAGCCAGCCAGCGACGACCGCAATCCCGTTCAGGTTGATCGCAAACACCTGGGCTACACCTCGCAGCGTTGGCGGTTGTGCTGGCCTCATGCCAAAGTCTTCGATGTAGGGCATACCCACCGGGAAGTCAGTCGCCGTCTGCGGCGTGAGCAAGAGCGTTGTCCTGAAGTTGCGTATCACGCCGACAAGCGTGCCTGTAGTTGGCGGGACGGTATAAGCCAGCACCGTAGCTGTACCCGCCGCGTTGTTGCTATCATGTGGAACAATCGTAGGCGCGGTACTGGTGCCTGCTGTATCTGCCGTTGACCGCTTCACGAATGCGATGGGGATCACGGCCTGCGTTGCTAGGGTCGTCGAGCCTGAGATGGTGACGCGTGTTACTTTGATGAGCTTCGTCGCGCTTCCGGTCAGGGTAAAGATGTCGGTCGGGGCTGTGGTAATGGGTGCCAGGCCGAGAATAGAAGCGGAATACGTCGCCTTTGAGCCACCAGCCTCTTCTACACGAACCGGCGCAGAGTCGTTGCTAGATGCATCCGTAAAGAGCGTGCCGCCTTGCAGCGCCTTGAAGCCGACGCCCGGCACGTAGACGCAGCCGATAGGGATATTATTGCTATCAGCCGGAGTTGAAGAAAATGCCAATGATTTGCTCCTTCTGTCTCACGACAGTAGTATTCGTGAACTATAATCGAAACCCTTGCACGTGAAGTCCGAGCGCGCCTATCGGCGTCACGGTATCGCGCCACCCGCCGAAGTGGTAAATCGTTGATTTGTAGGCCACGAGGTTCGGCTCCCCTGGTTTGGGCTTGTAATCCCAGATGAAGCATTCACACCTACCGCTCACCTTGTCGATCACACGCCCAATCACCTGATATTCCAGGCTGTTGCCGCCCGCCCCGATCATGTCCAGGCTTTTCGTCTTGAACTGAAACGGCTCCATGCCGTCTGCTATCTCAAGCGTGGCTGTCCTGCCGTCAGGGCAATGCAGCCGTATCTCCTTGACGCGGTGGATATCGCCTGTGCTCACGATGTCATCACCCCAATCAAGCTGTCGCACACCTGCTTGCCCTTTGCGCATAGTTGGTATCATGTGATGCTCCGACCACTCACGACCCGATGTGAGCAGCACCGACCAGTACGAGAGCTGCGGGTCTATCATGTTGGCTACGGCTACAAGTGAACTGGTGAAGCTCATATGCTATAATCCTCCTAAAAAGGATGGTGAACGATGAGTAACGAACGAGACACCCACTTCCAAGGCTTTGCTGAATCGCACTATCTTGAATTGAGTGACCTTTTTGCCCACATGTATGCTTGCCAGATAACGGGCGACTATTCTGGCGCTGATCATGCTCGATATGCAATTAAACAACTCCTCGCCCAACGTGCCTACGACCTGGCGATATACTGTTTTGTATCTGTCCCTGACGAGAAACAATCTGAGTATGGTGATCCCCCTGATTGCGTCAAGCATGTCCCTGACATTGACCAATGGCCCGACCCCTACACGAACGAATAGGTGAACGTTATAACTGGAGTTAAGGTTCCTAAAGACATATTCGGGCCCGTGAAGAGCGCAATCACGAAGAAAATCTTGCCCGCTGTGGTCGCTGCTGGTGTACGTCTGTGGGTTATATATTGTATGACCCCCTGGCATGACTGCCAGTTTGCGAGCCACGCAGCCGCGCCCGGTGAGACTGAGCCAGCCGTGCCCGATGTCACCGTAACCGTGCCAGTCGTACCAGCAGCAGGGTCGGCTGTTTGATCATCTCCGTACTCGTTCATTTTCAAGTAGGAAGTGCTTGATGTATCGGTAGCGTGCCCATTGACGATAGGGCTACCTGATAGCGCCCCTGGTTGTGTGCCAGCGACAGGGGCCGCGTGCGTGTTATCGCCGTAGGCCGTGAGCGTTGGCGCCGCTGCATACGTGCCCAAGTTATCATAATCAATACAGGCCATCTTAGCCCTGGCATTGGTGCCCGTGTAGGCAGGAATAATCACGCCGGTCGTGTCGGCGGTGAAGTACCAGAGCTCTGGCACTGCCGCCGTGGCTCCTGGGCGTGAGAATTGCGGCCAGGATGCGGAGGCTGTACCTGCCGCGCCAGCACCTGTGGCAGCCCACCGTATTTCATTGGCGCCTGCTGAACCTCCAAAGGTGATGGTATTCCAGACGGCTGCGGCAGCATCGGTCGCTGCACTGTTCCACTGGCTTCTTATGGTGGTGAAGTCACTCGTCGTTTTATCCCTTTCCGCTTTTCAAGCGGCTAGACTCCCAGCAGCGTGAGTATGATCACGATGAGTGCCAGGAGTGCTACAAGTCCATAGATCACCGCGCGCGCAATTGAGCGTCCTAGCGCCGCACTGATGGCGAGATCAGCCGAACGCACTAAGATGAACAGCAGCGCCACGGCTGCAAGGCTGAATAAAATGTGCATAAGAACTTCCTTTCTATTTAAGAAAATGTAAGACGATAGCAAGCGTGCTGGATATCAGGATAGAGACCATAAAGAGCACAATGCCGGCGACCGCGATAAACGTCGTTGACAGCTCCTTTGCGCCCGCGGACTTCCCGCCTGTTTCGCTGCGGGACTCGCGCAAGCCGCGGATGTCATCGACGATCGTCTTCTGGTCACGGTCGGCCCGCTCGCGCAGCGCGTCAAGGTCACGCGCGGTGGTTTCCCGCAGCAACGAGGCACTACTTGCAATCTGCGTGGCCAGCGCATCGAACTGTGCCCGCGTGGTGACGGCCAGCGCCTCCAGCTTCTCATTCGTGGCGAACTCCGCCCGCTGGGTGCCCAGTTGCGCGCGTATCTCGTTCATGCCCTCCAGGCGGATACCCAGCGCGTTAGCCGCCTTGTCGCTCTCCGTCTGCATGGCCTTCATGCGTGCTTCGTACAGGCGGTCGCGCTCATCGAGCACGCGCTCCAGGAACTCGCGCAGGGTGACTTCCCACTGCCTTTGCATAAGTTGTGCTTGATTTTTGCTTTTCATGTGTTATCTTCGTGCTGCCGCATCGTTGTACCCGATAAAGGAGTACAGCTATGTTTCGCTTCATCTTTCGCAATCTGCGTGGCCTTGCATTCTTCGCGGTCATGCTGCTCTTCCTCGCGATTGCGCTCTCCATCTTCTTCCTGCCGCACTAAGGAGTGAACCTGATAGCGAGCGCATTCCAGGAGATGGCGCTTTGCGCATCAATATCTACCGTGGTGCTCGTCGTATTCTTATAGACGGCAGGCTGTGTGAGCGCGCCATAGCTACCGGCATACTGCACAATCACGATATCA
>Ga0070698_100000431_pt1 | contig 44705 bp, 41 predicted proteins | sample KBSK1502metaG_FD_65477 | JGI IMG/M metagenome (GOLD analysis project Ga0070698, IMG submission 65477) | Corn, switchgrass and miscanthus rhizosphere microbial communities from Kellogg Biological Station, Michigan, USA - KBS K1-50-2 metaG | ecosystem: Host-associated > Plants > Roots >...
CGCTTCCCCCCGATCCCCGGACGTGGCGGACGTCCCTGGCCCGGCAGGTTAACAGGGCCACTAAGCAGCCAGAAGCAGGCTCGCCGGACGTGGCGAACACCCACGAGGCCGGTCGGTAACGTCCACGCAGACCAGCTCGGCGCGGGTGCGGGCGGCGGTGACGCAGACCGCGTCGACGATGTCGGTGATGTTCACCCGCCCGGCGAACTCCAAGCCCAGGAAGCGGGCGAACTCCATCGCCAGCATCCGCGCCGTGGCCGCGGGCGGGACGGTCACGTAAATGACCGGCAGCCGGTAATCGTCCTCGGGGTGGCGCTTGCGGGTGTGCCGCTCGTGGGTGCGGCCCAGCTGGGTCAGCGCGGTCGTCTTCCCGGTGCCCGACGGGCCGGACACGATCACCCCGCGCCGGGCTGAGACCTGGTGCCGGTTCAGCTGGATCAGCAGCCGGGCGGTGCTGACCACCCGCTGGATCACTGGCGTGTTCGCCAGCGGCAGGTCGGCGTGATAGGCCCGCCGGGCCTCATCGTGCTCCTCGCGCTCCCGCACCGTCATCGCTGCCAGCGCTGCCGCGCCGGGCAGCTCCGGCATGACCGTCTGATGGTCGGCGAACCGGCGCCAGCCTTCCTTGGTGGTCAGCGGCTCCTCGGCCGCTATCACACCAGGCCCGGATGCGGTCACCACCGGGACGCCTCGGCGTCGGCGTCGAAGACCCCGAACGGGACCACCTGGGCCGGCTTCTCGCCGTCGCTACCCACGCCGCCGTCATTGTCGCTGTTCATCGGTGTGGGTTCCTCTCTCGGTGGCAGGTGGTGCGTGGCCGCGGCGGTTCGTCCGCGGGCGGTGACCCGGCTGGTGGCCTTGTCCACCGGGCCAGCCTGTGCCCGGGTGAGCAGGTCATCGAGTACCCGGGCGAGCTCGGTCTCGCTGGTGTCATCCAGGCCCTTTTCGGCGGCCAGCCGCCGGGCGTGCCGCCAGAAGCACACCCAGTCCCCCGGGCGCAACACCGCGGCCCGCCCCCCGCTCACGTCGTCACCATCCCCGGTGAAACGAGGGTGCCCGGGTGCAGCGGCACCGACAGATCCGCGCTCAGCTCATGGCACCACAACAGGTGAAACAGCACCGGCAGCACCGCGATCGGGTCACCCGCTGCTGCCGCCCCGGCCATCAATGCTGCTGGGACCGCGAACACCTGCCCAAGCGCATCCGCCGTCCCCCGCCGATGATGGCGGGGATGCCGGTACCCGGCCAGCCACCGCACGTTCAACGTCACGATCGCATCGGCGGCGCCCACCAGCCGGTACTCCCACCCCACACGGGCGCAGGCCTGCGCGGTCGCCTCGAACTTGGCCAAATCCCGCGGGCCGCGCCGCTCCACAGGGCGGCAGTCGACCACCACCGCCGACCCGTCCGCGCGGCGGGCGAAGTAGTCCGGCACGTGCGATATCCCAGCGCCGGCCTGGTCCCGCCAGCGCAGCCAAAACGGCTGGGACGCGATGCCGGTCACCGCCGCGTCGAAATCGAGCAGCATGACGTGATCACGTTCCAGCCAGGACTCAAACCCGACATGCCCGCCCGTCGTCGCCGACCACCACAGCCCGCTCAGATGCTGCTGGCCCTTCCTGGCGGCAAACCGCCGCACCGGCAACCCGTGCTCGAACGGTGCCGACCAGGCCTCCTCCAGCGCTGCCGTGCGCACCTCGCCCACCGGGGTCAGGTACTCGACCTCGAAGCGGCCCGGCGCCCACGAATCGGAGGCGGCCCGGGCCGCCTCCGCGGGCAGCGCCGTCACAGACGGCATTATTCGCCGCCGATCAGCCCAAACCCGGTAGCGACTCGCAACCCATATCTGGACCTTGCAAGATCACTTGCAGCCTAACCCTGGACTTTGCAGCCTTCGCCTGCACGCGACAAGAGCCTTAACTCTTCTCCCCTCCTGAACCGGAACCCTCTCACCTGACGTCTCGTGATCTTGGTCTTAGCGATCTTGGTCAGTCATGCCTCATCATGATCGCCAAGGTGCCCGGAGCTCTCTGGACGATTGCATTGGTAATGATCTTGGTTGTGCCATTCTGGTAGCTGAAGAAGGCAAGCCATCTTCCCGGACGCCTCGCCGATGATTACCTGGCCCTATCCCGCTACGGTGGGTGTCGTGCTGGGCGCCGGGGCTGGGCGTCCCGCGCCCCGGAGGGCGGGAATCCTGACGTCAGTCAAGATGCCAGGAACTTCTCGTCCATGTGCCACTCGATGAACTCCCGGCCGGGCCGCTCACTGCGGTGGGCGGGCAGGGCGATGACCTGGCCGGCCCGGGCGTAGTACTGGTCGCCGTTGGCGAATTCCTTCCGCAGCCGCGGGCTGACCCGCAGCCGGTAAACGGAATCGATGCCGAGGTAGCCGGCGTCGAACAGGGTGTGGACGTCTGACCGCAAGAGCAGGCCATTGTCGAGGCGGTGCTCGCCGCCCTCGGTGACCGGCCGGATGTGCGCGGCATGCAGGACCGGCCGGATCTTGCTGCCGGTGATCGCGCACCGCCGCTGGTAAGCATCGAGCACCACGGCCTGGAAGGCCTGCTGCCCGAGCCGGTACGGGGACAGGCGGGGGTCGCCGAAGACCGGGCCCTCGCGATGCCATGGCCGGCTCAGGTCGATCTCGACCGCCGTCCCGAGGATGCGCTGAATCAGGTCCCCGAAATAGCTGGCGGCAGGCTCATGCGCCAGGTCATAGCTCTTGCCCTGGATGGCTCCGCTGCGCGGATAGCCCGGGGGCGGCGCGGCGGCGGTGGCCTCGGCGAAGAAGATCGGGTCGCGGATGAACAGGCAGCCGATGACCGGGTCCTCGCCCGGCCCGAGGGGCCGGTAGCGGGCGATGCGGGCACGCATCTCGGCCAGGCTGGCCACCCCGTTCGCCGGGCCGAACCACTCCCACGCCTCGGACAGCCGCAGGTTCGCCGACGAACTGTAGAAGCCGCCGCCGACAACGCGGTTATGCGGCGCGTGGGTCTTAAAGAAGAACAGCTCGCCGACTGCGATCGCGCCGAAGTGGCGGGTGTCCCTGGGGCGCCAGAAATTCACCTCCTCCAGGTCCGGCCGCCCGACCAGGAAGCGGTACCAGCCGGGGTCAGTCACCGCCACATAGCTGTGCACACGCGGATTGTGCACCCCCCTGCGCACGGCTGTCAGCCGACACGAAGAGAGATCCCCGCCGTGGAGGCGAGGGCTCACCCGGGGCCGCACGCCGACGTGCTATCGGTGAAGGCGCCCGGTCCGCTCGTCAGCTTGCCAAAGCTGACGCCGGTGGCGCGATCAGCCCAGGGGCCGCGGTCGGCTTCGGTGATGGTGATCGTGACCGAGCCGTGCTCGGCTGCTTCCGGCTCAGGGGCGATGTGGTAGGGGCGGAACCTGGCTGGGACCTCTTCGCCGTCGGCGGCTGTCAGCCACCATAGGAGGAAGCGTGCGTGCTGAAGTTCCTCCCACGGCGCGCGGCCTTGCCACCGGTCGGTGTGGGGCCATCTACTCTCGTCGAGCAGCATGTTGTGACTGGGCGGTCCTTGCTCCCACTTCTCCAGCGCGATGGGGGTTGGGCCTTTGCCGGTGAGCGCCCACTGCCATGCCAGCGCTACCGGGCCGCTGGTGCCATAGTCCTGCAGGTCGTCGCTCATGCACGCGATGGCGGTCTCGCGACTGATGGTGATCGCAGGCGGCAGCGGGTCGGGAATCTCGGTCGTGGTCATCGGCGGCTACCTTCTCGCTTCTCCCATCATGTGCCAGCGCGGCGGTTAGTCAGCAGCCTCCCAGCCAGCCTGCTGTTCCCGGGCAAGCTCCAGTATCTTCGCCGAGGGAGTGATCTCCGGCTTGGGCGGCTGGAGGATGGCGTCCCGTTCCGGCGGGTTCCAGGTGGGGAAGGCCGGGCCGACGTCTTGCTCTTCGGGGTCTTCGCTGGGCACCCGCAGCGCCTGGCGTTCTGCCATCTTCTCGGCAAACTCCTGCCGCCGGGCGGCCAGGTCGCTGACCCACTGGGCCAGTTCGCCGATCTTCTCACCAGCGGCCAGGTTCAGTTCCTCGCGCTGGGTGTCGCTGGCGGGCTCGGGTTCGGCGGACCGGAGGGGTTCGATTGCCTGGTCGGGGCGGCGTCTGCGGAGTTCGGCGTCGGCCGCGACGGCGAGGTGGCGGGTCTGCTCGGTGGCGCGCTCCCACTCGTAACGGTCGCTCATGGCCTTGGTGAAGATCTGCTCCTGGGCCTGGTAGCGGTCGCGCATCGCCCGGTAGGCGTCCGCCCAGCCCTCGTGCCGCCCGGCCCGGTCACGGTCGCCGGCCTTGCGGGCGGCGTCGGCTTCGGCTTGGGAACGTATGGCGTCCATCTCGGCGTTGGCGGCTCCGAGCCGGACTATGCGCAGCTCCTTGCCGACGTGCTGGGGTGCCCACTGGGTTTCGGCGGTGTAGGTGTCGCGGATCAGGCACAGCCGGCCATCGGGCATGGCGCGCACGTCGGGGCCATCGGCGGGGCCGAGGGCTTGGAAGGCTTCGTGCCAGTCGGCACGCTGGTCGGGAGAGTCGTGGCTGGGCTCGGGCCCGATCGGGTCGGTGGGGTGGCGGTACCCGTACATTTCCCGGTAGGCACCCATCGACGCGGCCTTGCTTTCCCATTCCTGCCGCCTGTCCGGGTCGGTGGGGATGCGGCCAAGGGCCTTGACCGCCCACACGGGCATGGTTTCGGCGGCGTGCTGGCCGAGGTGCTGCTTGCGGCCGTCCATCATCGCTGCGATGCCAGCCAGGTACCCCTGCCGCTCCGGGTCGGGGAGTTCGGGGACGCGGTCGGCCCACCGTCCTTGCGGCTGGGGGAGTAGCGGGCAGGCGCGGCTTCGGATGCGAGCATCGATGACGGCGGCGACGTCACGGGCACCGGCCAGATCGCGGGTATCGATGGCCGACCGGGCGACCTCGCCCGGGTCGAACCCGGCCAGCTCGGCTGATCGCAGCGTCCGGTACAGCCAGGTCGCCTGGGCGGACAGTTCTTGCCGGTACTCCACCGGCAGCCCTTCCATGACCAGGTCGTGGTACCGCTCGTGCTGGGCCTGCCGGGTTTCGGCGGTCCAGATGGCGCCGAGGACGGCGAGGTGGTCGGCGTTGGCCAGCTTCCGCTGCCGGGTCTCGGTCGCAGACAGCTGGGTACCGTCGCGGTCGAGGATGTCGGCGAGCACCGCGATCGGCTCACGCGGGTCCGGCCCTCCCTGTGCCCTGGTCGCGGGGCGGTGGGTAAGGAGGTAGCCCGCGCGCTCGTGCTGGGTGCGCTTGTCGCGTTCCAGCTCGGGGGCGGGCCTGGTGCCGGGCGCGGGGTCGGCAACCTTCGCCGGTGTGGTGGACACGTAGACGAGGTTGTTGTGGGTGCCGCGGGTGAGCGCCGAGTACAGCCACTGCCGGTCCTCACCCCCGGTGATCAAGGTGATCCCGGTGTGCACGGTGCCGCCCTGGGCCGAATGCCCGGTCACGGCGTACGCCAGGTCGCACGAGGAATAGCGCTGGTAGTGGAAGGCGCGGTCGGTGAACCGCCGCACCCCGGTCGCGGGGTCGGGTTCAAGCTGGCGGCGGACCATGATGCCGGTGGGGGTGATGGCCTCGATCCGCAGCACATCCCCGTTGGCCAGCCCTCGGCCTGGTTCGCCGGCTTCCAGCCGATGGTCGTTGGTGCGGCAGATGACCAGGTCTCCCACGGCGGCTTGGGCGCCTTCGGCGATTTTCACCGAACGGCTGCCGTCGATGTGCCCGAGGTGGATCAGGTCGCCGCGGATCCGCAGCGAGAGCTCACGGCAGCGTGCCCAGTCGGCGGCGGTGAGGATGACATCCCGGCCGGCGAGGTAGCTGGCGACGTAGGCCTTGGCGGCCTGGTCCATGGCCTGGTCGGGTGGGGCGCCGTGGATGCGCCCATGCTGGTCGTAGTCGTCCAGCGCGGTGGGGTCGCCGTCGCGCAGCCGCAGCGAGGCGTCGCGTTCCCAGGCCGCTTGGAACCGGACCGGCTCGGCCAGTTGGACGTATCCCAGCTTGTTCGCCAGCAGGGTCATGGCGCCGCCGCCTTCCACGGCGGCAAGCTGCTGCTGGTCGCCCGCGAGCACCAGCTTGCACCCGGTGCGGGCGGTGTGATCCACCAGCGCGGCCAGGTGGCTGATGGACACCATCGACCCCTCGTCGACCAGGATCAGGGACCCGGGCCGGACGCTCCCAAGGTCTGCGAGGAGTTTGGTGGTGTTGGCTGCCATTTCCACCCCGGCGGCGCGTAGCTCGTTGGTCGCGTTCTGGGACGTCGCTGTCCCCACGACCGGGCCGCCCCAGGCCTTCGCGGCCGCCGCCAGCGCACGAGTCTTGCCGGTCCCGGCCGGGCCGGTCATCACCTCGACGGTGCGCGGGGAGGTGAGCGCGTGCCAGACCGCGGCGGCCTGATCTAGCCGAAGTCCCGTTTGCGTAGCGTGCTCACGTGCCTGTTGCGCGCGCCCGCGCAGCTGCGTCTCCAGCACCGCGGGGTCGGCACCGAGCCGTTGCGCGGCTTGCTCGCGTGCCAGCCGCGGCGCCGTCTGCCATTGCGCCTGCGCGACCAGGCGCTCTTCCATGGACAGCTGCGCGGCGGTGGCGTAGCACGCCGTGCCGGGGCGGGTATAGACGCTGCGCCCGTCCAGGTCCCGGCGCAACGACGAAGGCAATGGCGGCCACTCCGGCGCCTCCACGCACACGACATCCCCAGCCCGCCCGGACAGGGCCTCATCCGCCAGCCCGTGCAGCAGCTCCTGCGCGACAGCTGCGTCCATGTGCCGGGTTTCGGCCGGCACTACCAGAGCGAGCTGCTTAAGCAGGTCGTGGCGGGTCCAGGCGGGGTGCTTGTCCGACACCAGCACCAGCGCCTTCTCCAGCGCCTGCTGCTGCGCCTCCCGCGTGGGCGGCCCACCCGGCTCCGGGCCTCCCGTCTCTGCGCCGTCGTGTGACGCAGGCCCGTGCGGGCTACGCAAATTGGACACACCCGGCGCGATCCCGGCCAGCTCGCCGCCGATGGTCGCGTCCCACTTCTCGGCCAGCGCGTCCCAGTCGATATCGCCGGCGTCTTTGCCGTTGCGTGACTGCAGCGTCGCCTTGTCCGAGATGAACAGCAACTCGCGTGAGTTCGGCACGCGGCCGTTGCGCTGCTCCCATGATTGCGCGAGTTCGCGTTCCTTCGCGTGCACCTGGACGGCGCGGGTGGAGTAGGCGTCCATCTGCGCCTGCGTGACACCGTTGATCTCGTTGCCGCGCCCATCGGAACGCGGCACCCACTCCACCCCGAACTCGCGCCTCAGATCGCACTCGACCGCGGTCGCCGCCACCGCCTGCAACGCGGGCATGACCGCACGCAGGGTGGCGGTGTCCAGCGCCCGCCACTTGCCGTCGCTGAAGGTCTGGGTGATCCGGGCGATCTGGTTGTGGATGTGGTCCTGGGGGTCGCCGTCGCGGCTGGTGCCCTGCAACCAGGAGGTGACGATCAGCCCGGCGGCCTCGAACCGGCCCGGCTCCTGCCCATCCACCCGCACCCCGTGGTAGCCGGTGCGGGTGACCCCGGCCCAGGTCTGCAGGTACTCCAAGGCCGCGCGGTTGGCTGAGTGAAGGATTTCCTGGAACTGCTGCTCGCGGCCCGCCCAGTACACCTGCGCCCGCTCATCCCCGGCGAGCCGGGCGCGGCGTTCGTTTTCCCGGATGGAGGCATGCAGCACTGAGATCGACTTGGAGAACGAGACGGTGACGTCGGTGTAGGCGGCAGGCTGGCGGGAGGCCTTGGCCGCTTCCCGCTCCAGCTCGATCAGCCGCTCGCCGGTGGCGTGCGGCTCCGCCGTCCGAAGCCGGGCCAGGTGGTCGGCGAACGTCGGGTAGTTGCCGCGAGAGCGGCCGAGCTTCTCCCCGGTGCCCGGGTGACGCTGCTGGTACACCGCGTCATACAGCTCGCGCTCCACCACCTGCCCCTCGGTGAAGCCAAGGGCCTTGGCGCCTGGCCCCCACCAGCGCCCTGGGGGCTCGCCGTGCTGGGCGGCGCTGAGGTAATACCCGCCGGTGCTTTTCTCCGGCAGGGATTCCTGTCGGCCCTGGTTTTTCCACACGTAGCCGAGGTCGTAACCCTTGGCGACAGTGACGACCACGGCCACGGCTGCCCTCCTTTCCCGGGATGACCTGCGCGGGGATTCCCAAGATCGACCGGCGCGGAGCTGACCATGATCATTGGTAATGCAACGGTCTGTGCGGTTATGGATCATGGTGGCAGGAGGGGTGTACAAGATCAGGAATTAGAGGAGGACAGAAGGAAGAAACGAGAGCAGGAAAGGGTCAGTGAGCAGGGGCAACACGAAGTTGGTCAGCCGTAGGAGAAACGACGGTTGCGAGCTCGGGAATGGGCCCTGTAGACCTTTGTCCTGTCGCAGACAAGGTGAGCCAGTCTCAGGAGTTCTGAGCCATCGGCTATTGGGTCTCAGCAAGTTGAGCCGCCGCTGTCCGGTCTCAGTGAAGGTGTCAGATTCTGACTAGATGTGCAGGCATCCTGGCGCGTTCTCACCTTCACCGACAGGTAACAGCCGTTACGCGGTGCGCTGAACCGCTACCGCGGCGAATCATCGCCGGCCCACGCTGGACCTGTGGGCGAGGACCTTGGTTTCGGCGGCGAGGTCGCCGGTTTTTATCACCAGTACCGGCGCGGCTACCCACCGGCCGTGATCGACACGCTCACCGGCGCATTCGGCCTGACCAGCGACGACGTCGTCATCGACCTTGGCTGCGGGACCGGGCAGCTCACCTTGCCGATCGCCCGCCGGGTGCAGGCCGTCGCTGGAGTGGATCCCGAGCCGGACATGCTGGCCCGCGCCCGGCAAGCTGCCGTCGAACAGGGGGTCAGGAACGCGAGCTGGCTGCTCGGCGACGACACCGAAATCCCCGCGCTGGCAGCGCTGCTCGGCGACCGCCGCGCCGGGGCGGTGACCATCGCCCAGGCCCTGCACTGGATGCGCTACCGCGAGCTGATCCCCGGGCTCGTCCCCCTGCTCCGTCCGGGCGGCGGGATCGCGGTGATCACCAACGGCGCACCGATGTGGCTGCAAGACAGCCCCTGGTCACGGGCCCTGCGCGGCTTTCTCGGACAATGGCTGGGTACCACCCCCACCAGTACCTGCGGCACCGACGACGCCAGCCAGCAGCGCTACCGCGACACCATGACTGAAGCCGGACTCGGCGTGACCGAAACCCGCTATGACTACACCGGCGAGCTCGACCTCGATCACCTTGTTGGCGGGGTCTATTCCGCGCTGTCGGCCCAGCGGCTGCCCCCGCCAGACCAGCGGACAGCCTTCGCCGCCCAGATCCACCGCGCCGTCGCCCCGTATGCACCATTCATGGAGCACGTCCCTGTGAGGATGCTGTTCGGAAGGACAGTTACGCCCGGCAATCACAAAAAACGCCAGCTCATCTGAGACACGATCCCGCTGCTGTCTCAGCCAATCTGGCATACGCCCAGCTCACGCGAAGATCATCAGACGGAAAAACTGAGACCGGACAGCCGCGCCGCACCCGAACGCCCCCGGTCTGCTGCCCGTGGGCCAATACTCACCGCCGTGCCACATGTGGCCACAACGGGGTGGGCGCATGATGCGCTGGGCGAGTCGCGCGAAGGCCATGGCCACGGGGCGCCGCAAGGTTGCGCAGGCGCCCGGTCACGGGGAGACACCATAAATCACGATGACCCGATCAGTCGGGCGTCTCGACCGACTCAGTGTGCTCGGAGTCGTTGGTTGACGCGGGCAGCTCGAAGTTGTCGGTGGTCGCGGCCCAACTGGCCAACAGGTTCAGGGCGTCCTGCGTGGGGGACCCGGGCTCGGCGGTGTAGGTGAGGAGGCTCTGGCCGGGATCTGCCGCGAGGGGGAAGGATTCGAAGGACAGGTCAAGGTCTCCGACCACCGGGTGGTGGAGACGTTTCACGCCGGTGGCGTGGATCCGGACGTGGTGGGCGCCCCATCGGCGGCGGAACTCGCTGCTGCGGGTGGAGAGCTCCCCGATCAGGTCCGACAGCTGCCGGTCGTAGGGATCGCGGCCGGCCTCGGCGCGCAGCAGGGCGACCGTGTCGTTGGCGACCTTGTCCCAGTCGCGGAAGAACTCGCTCGCATGCGGGTCGAGGAAGAGGAATCTGGCGTTGTTGGGTGGCCTGACCGGGTCGGCGTAGACCGGTGAGAACAGAGCGTGCCCGAGGTGGTTGGCGGTCAGGATGTCCAGGCGTCCGTTGAGCACGAACGCGGGCGTGCCACTCATCGAGTCGAGGACGCGCTGCACCGTGGACCGGACTCGCTGCCGGGCCGGGCGGCGGCGCGGCGGACGGGTCGTGCCAGCGGTGCGAAGGAGGTCGAGGAGATGGGTTCGCTCGGCCTCATCGAGCTGCAGCGCGTGCGCGATGCCGTCGATGACGCTCTCGGAGACGCCGGTGGCGTTGCCGCGCTCGAGCCTGGTGTAGTACTCGCTTGAGATGCCTGCGAGCAGGGCCACCTCCTCGCGGCGCAGGCCCGAGACCCGGCGGCGGTCTCCGCCGTACACGGGCAGCCCGGCCTGCTTGGGAGTGATCCTGGCCCGTCGCGTGCTCAGGAACTCCCGGATCTGACCACGGACGTCGCCACGGACGTCGCGGTTGTCGTTCCTGCCTGCCATGTCTGCCACTCTACGAGCGCTTCGGCGGGGGCTGGGGGTCCCTGCCGGTACCCCTCTCATCAGGGTCTCCCACCCACGTGCGCCGGCTGGTTCCGTGGAGAGTGCGTCGCCGATGACGCGGCGTCCCACACGTAGATCAACCAGAAGGACGTGCAGTCACATGACTGACAAGAGGGTTTGGTTCATCACCGGCGCCGGTCGTGGCATGGGTGTCGACATCGCCAAGGCCGCGCTGGCCGGCGGTGACGCCGTCGTCGCCACCGGACGCAACCCCGAGCGGGTCAGCTCTGCGCTCGGAGCGCACGACGACCTCCTTGTCGTCAAGCTCGACGTCACCAGCCCTGATGACGCTAGGGACGCCGCGCGTGCCGCCGTCGCCCGGTTCGGCCGGATCGACGTGCTCGTCAACAACGCAGGCAACTTCAACGCTGGGTTCTTCGAGGAGATCAGCCCCGAGGACTTCCGGTCGCAGGTCGAGACCACGCTGTTCGGCCCGGTCAACGTTACCCGCGCCGTGCTTCCGGTCATGCGCGCCCAGCGCTCTGGCCTGGTCGTGGCGATCTCCTCGACCGCCGGCATCGTGGGCCAGGCGTTCTGCACCGCGTATGCCGCCTCCAAGTTCGGGGTGGAGGGCTGGTTGGAGTCGCTGACCCCCGAGGTCGAGCCGTTCGGGATCCGCACGATGCTCGTGGAGCCCGGTTTCTTCCGCACCGAGCTGCTCAGCCCGGAGTCGACGAGGTACGCCGAGGCCTCGATCGAGGACTATGCCGAGCGCACCGAGCAGACCGTGGCTGGCTGGAAGAGCATGAACGGTCTGCAGGGTGGTGACCCCGCCAAGCTCGCCGACGCGCTGGTCCAGCTCGCACGCCACGCTGATCCGCCGGTGCGCTTCGTGGCCGGCGCCGACGCGGTCGCCACTGTCGAGCAGAAAGCCAAAGACCTCCTGGCCCAGGCCGCCGCCTACCGCGAACTGTCGAGCAACCTCGCCCACGCCGACGCCTGAAACCGCATAGGCGGGAGCCGTGTTGAACGGAGGAAGACAATGACAACCGAGTCGAACAGACGAATCATGGAACGCTTCACCAGCGAGTTCCTCACCACGGATGACCCGGCCGAAGCCGCGCGGCTCGCCGAGCAGTGGATCCACCCTGACATCACGCTGCATTTCGCCGGAACGGAGCAGCACGGTCGCGAGACATATCTGGCCGTCGTCGCATCCAATCGCGTGAAATTCCCGGACCTCGTCTGGACCGTTGACCAGATCGTGGCCGACGGCGACAGCGTTGCCGTGCGGTACACGCTGCGAGCGACTCAGCTCGGCGACTTCGGAGACATTCCGCCCTCCGGCAAGCCCGTCGTCGCGCAGAGCATGGCGTTCTACCGTCTCGCCGACGGCAAGATCGTCGAGGAACGCGCGCAGCTGGACATGCTGTCCGTCCTTCAGCAGATCGGCGCCATCCCGGGCGCCGAGTAGCTCCCACCCGCTGACACCACCCTGCTGTCGCCCGCTCGTGGGCGGATAGCGCCCCTACGAACAAGTTCCGCGAACTAGGAGATTCATCATGAACACCGTCGAAGCCAAAGAATTCATCGACACCCTCGCCGATCTGATGTCACGGTCGGCGCGCGCGCCCATCCTGCGCCGACCGGACGACTACGACCTGGAGTACGAAGACGTGTTCTTCCCCTCGCTGGACGGTGTCCCGCTGGAGGGCTGGTTCATCCCGGCGGACTCCGACCGGCTCATCATCGCCAACCACCCGATGCCGTGCAACCGCTACGGCTACCCCGGGCACCTCCCGCAGTGGGGAGACTTCGGCGGGTTCGAAGTCAACTTCCTGCCGCAGTACAAGGCGCTCCACGACGCCGGCTACAACGTCCTCGCCTACGACCTTCGCAACCACGGCCGCAGCGGGATGGGAAGCGGTGGCATCAACGGACACGGCGCGCTCGAGTACCGCGACGTGGTCGGTTCCCTGCGGTACGCGAAGTCCCGCCCGGACACGAGCGACATGAAGACGGCGCTCCTCAGCCGGTGCCTCGGCGCGAACGCGTCGATCGTGGGCATGAAGGAACACCCCAACGAGTTCGCCCATGTCCTTGCGATGATGGCCGTCCAGCCCATCTCTCCTCGCGTCTTCGCCGAGAAGCTGACCGAGAACGCGGGGATCGAGAACGGCGTCCAGATGTTCAGTGAGGCCTTCCACGACCGGACCGGCCTGCGGCTCGAAGAGACCTGGCCCATGGAGGACGCCCGATCGGTGACCGTGCCGACCCTCGTCACTCAGGTTCATGACGACTTCCGGACCAAGCCGTCGAACGTCCAGGAGATCTTCGACACGATCGCGGCCGCGGACAAGAAGCTGTTCTGGATCGAGGGAACCGACGAGCGATTCCAGGGATACAACTACTGGAACGATCACCCCGAGCTCATGCTCGAGTGGTTCGACTCCCACATGTAAAACGAAGCGACGAGAACGCCCTCGAGGCGCGGCGGGACCGCCTCCTCAGGACGAGGCTGTTGGACCCCGGCAACCTCTGGACAAAGACCAGGCACCCTCGTGACGGGGAGCGTGGGGGAATGGCTCACAATCAGCGAGACGAGTGCCGCCATCGACGTTTCACGTATCTGAGCCACCGCAGGTCGGCGCCCTGATCACGGCTCAGACCGATCGCGACAGGACACCCGCGCGCCGCGCCTGGATCGCGGGCCAGCGGCGGCTGCGCCAGACCAGGCGCCCTCCCGTGAGCTCGGACCGTGACGAGATGGCTCACCATCAATGAGACGAGCGCCGCGGGCACGTCTCACACCACCCGAGCCACCGCAGCTCACGGCTCCGGCCAAGACCCAGATCGATTGAGACAGGACAGACGTCGGCGATGCTGGCCCGGCTGGCGGGTGTCCGGTGCCAACGAATCTGAGCTATTGCCAGCGTGTCTGAGCCATCTGCGGGTTCCTGCCATCTAAGTTGAGCCGCCGAGGTGGTCCTCGGTGAAGGGTCATTGTCCTGTCGCCGACAAGGTGAGCCAGTCTCAGGGTTCCTGGGCCATTGGCTGTTCGGTCTCAGCAAGTTGGGCCGCTGGGTGACGCGGCGGCGATCACTGTCCGGCCCGGGTTTCTCAGCGGCTTGTCCTTTCCTTCGGCGCACGCCGCATTGAACACTCGTCGCGGCGCGGCGGATCGCGGCCGCGCCACTTGAGGGGTTCCACTGAATGTGCCGTCTTATAAGCGCTGCCCACTGCCCGGCATGGCCGGGATGGTGTATCTGTCGGTGATGGGCCGTTTGCGCCGCTGGTCGCGCAGAGAGACGGCGCGCGCGAACGTGCGGCGCGCCCGGGCGACGGCACTGGCCCTGCTGACCGCGACGGCCACGCTGGCGGTGCTACTGGCCGTTTTGTCGCACCAGGCGTGGCCGCCGGTGGTCGTGGCGATCCTGGGCACTTTGCCGGCCCTGTACCTGGCGTGGCTGGCGGTCCCCGGCGTGATCAGCCCGCCAGAACCGGCCACCGCGGGAAAGCCAGCTCTGCCAGGCAGCGCGGAGGGGCCGATGGGACGGCCGCTGGAGGAGGTCACGGATCCTTTCGCCTTGGAGGTGCACCGGCCTCTGCAGCCCGAGGGTGTTCAGCATGACCTGCCGGTGCTGCCCGCGTATGTGCCGCGCGCGCATGACGCGGCCCTGGCGGGGTTGGTGACGGCGGCGGCCGCCGGGACGAGCGGGATCGCGGTGCTGGTGGGTGGGTCGTCGACCGGCAAGACCCGGGCATGCTGGGAGGCGCTGCAGCTGGTGCGTGACCAGCCAGAGCAGTGGCGGCTGTGGCACCCGATCGACCCGGCGCGGCCCACCGCCGCGCTGCGGGAACTTGTGGCGATCGGGCCACGCACCGTGGTGTGGCTAAACGAGGCCCAGTTCTACCTCGACGTCCTCGAAGGCGGGCTGGGCGAGCAGGTCGCGGCCGGGTTGCGGGCACTGCTGCGTGACCGTGACCGGGCCCCGGTGCTGGTGCTGGCCACCTTGTGGCCTCAGTTCTGGCACACTCTGACCAGCCGACCCCCCGTCGGCCCGGATCCGCATGAGCAGGCGCGGGAACTACTGGTCGGCCACGACATCACCGTGCCGCCCGCATTCACTGCGGCGCAGCTGGCGGAGGCAACCGCGGCGAGTGATGTGCGGCTGGCCGCGGCCGCCGAAGCACAGGATGGGCAGGTGACCCAGTTCCTGGCGGGGGTGCCCGAGTTGCTAGCCCGCTACCGCAACGCGCCTCCCGCCGCCAAGGCGCTGATCCATGCCGGGATGGACGCCCGCAGGCTGGGCATGCGGTCGGCCCTGTCGGGCGACTTCCTGGAAACGGCCGCGCCCGGATACCTGACCGACTCCGAATGGGACCAGCTGGCCGAGGCCTGGCTCGATCAGGCCCTGGCCTACACCGCCGCCGACGCCAAAGGCATCCGCGGGCCGCTCACCCGGATCCGCCCCCGTCTGGGCCATCGGGCCGCGGGCGCCGACGATGGCCTGAGCGGCGCTTTCTACCGGCTAGCCGACTACCTCGACCAGTACGGCCGTCGCGCTCGCCGAGGCCAGATCGTGCCCCCCAGCACCTGGCAAGCCGCCCTCGACCACCTCCATGACCCCGCCGACACCACTCGCCTCGCCGACAGGGCCCTCGAACGGATGCTGTACTGCTACGCCATCCCCCTCTACCGCCACGCGGCCAACGCCGGCGACGAGCGCGCTGCCTGGGGGCTGGCCGGGCTGCTGGCCCGGCGCGGCGACCTGGACCAAGCCGAACAGGTACTGCGCACCCGGGCCGACGTAGGCGACCAACACGCCGCCGAGGAGCTGGCCAGGGCGCTGGCACGGCGCGGCGACCTGCGCGGGCTGGGCGCCCGGGCCGATGCCGACGACTGGGATACCGCCGAGCCGCTTGCGCGGCCTCTGGCCAAGCGCGGCGGCAAGCACTCCGCCTGGCGGCAGGTCTGGGACATGGTCCAGGGCGGCAACACGGACGAGCTGTACGCCCTCGCCAACGCCGGGCTGCCGGCCGAGCGTGACGACCTGGATGACCTGCGCGCCCGGGCCGACACCGGCGACCTGGACGCCGCTATGCAATTGGCCGAGCTGCTGGTCGAGCGTGGCGACCTGGACGAGTTGCGCGCCCGGGTCCGCATTGGCGACCGGTTCGCCGCCCTGTGCCTGCCCTGGGCGCTGACCCGGCAGGGCCGGGATGAAGAAGCGCAGCGGTTGCGCCGGTTCGGCTTGAACCCGGACGGGTCAATCGCTCGTGCGTAACGCGACGTCGCGCCTCAAGCCGGCCAGAGCGCAGATTTAGGCAATCTCGAACAGCATGGCCACGCTTGATCAGGCCTTGCCGCCGGGTTGCCAGGCGGAGCTCATCGACGTGGCGGGGATCAGTGCGGCGGCAGCCGCTGAGCCTGCAGCCGGTAAAGAGATGGAATAGCTCATATCCCGCGAGACGAGCGTCGCGATCGCGTCTCACGTCATCCGAGCCATCCGCAGGTCACCGACCTGACTGTGGCTCAGATCGATCGAGATAGGACAACCTTGACGGGAGCCGTTGCCAATAGGACCTCACCAGAGCGGATCGGCGGGAGGCTGCCATGACGTGGGACAGCAATGGGGACATCGTCGCCCAGACCGTTCAGATCGTTGACCCCGGACCCATCACCGTCTCCGGCAAGATCGACGATCACAGCGTCGTGGTCCTGGTGTGCACGGGTGCAGGGCCGATGCCGCCGCCGATCACCGTCCAGGGCAAGATCGACAACCACAGCAATGTCACCCTGAAGAACCTTAACGGCGACGTCGTGATCGGCGCCGCGGGCGGCACCGTCGATGGGAACAGCAACGTCGAGGTGACCGCCGGCGGCAGTATCACCCTCGGCAGCTACATCCACAACTCGGGCGCCGACTTCCGTGCGCACGGCATGATCACGGTAGACGGGGAGATCGACTACGGTGCCACCGTCAGCCAGATCGCGGATGGCGACATCCTGGTGACCGGCCAGATCAACGGGAACGAGTTCGACCACGGGCCCAGCCGGGTCGAGCTGGTGAGCAACAGGGGCTCAATCACAATCAACGGCAGGATCGACGGTAAGAGCAACGTCTACCTGACGGCGGGGCAGAACATCGGTATCGGTTCCGACGCGACCATCAGCGATGATGAAAGGAAGATCGATGGCGACAGCTTCGTCACCGCCATCGCCGGGGGGAACATCACGCTCGGCAGTTGGATTCGCTCGGGCCACACCCAGGTGGACCTCGCGGCCGGGGGCGGCATCTCGATCGCCAAAGACATCTCCGGTGGGGCGATCGTGCGGCTGCTCTCCGCCGCGAGCCCTCCTCAGATCACCGTCACCGGCCCCATCTCCGATAACTCGACCGTGGTGACGTCCTGGCCGCCGGGTGCGCTCGCGCTCGTCGGCCAGAATGGCGCCACGGTCAGCCAGCCCTCCAGTCCATGGGTGCCAGATCCCATGGCGACAGTGCCGTTGACCGCCGCCCGGGCCGGGTACTGGTGGGAGAACTGGGGCCAGACGTTCGGTTACGTGGCCCCGTTCCGGGTGGTGCCGCGCTCGCTGCAGGACATTGTGCAGGCGGTCATCGGCAAGGGCAACGTCGACCGCCCGGATCTGACGCCCGTGAAGGCAGTCGGCGGCGGGTGGTCGTTCACCGACGCCGCCCTCCCGTTCACCACGCAGCCCGAGGTCGACCAGGCCTCGGTCATGCAGCGCGGCGGGTGGCAGCTGAGGGACGTGCACAACGTGCTCGAGGGACTACCTAACAGCGGCGTGATGGCGATGGATCTCCTGCCGGAGGCTGTCAGCCGCAACGTTGGCTTCTCGACGGCCTATGACCAGGCGAATCTGCGCCAGGTCACGAACAGCGGCGCCCAGCTGCCCGCATCCGGGGAAGTCCGCCTCATCGACACTAGATCGCTGGCCTCCAGCCTCCAGTGCGAGTTCGAGCAGATTCGTGCGGCCACCCAGCCGCCAGCTGGCAGGCCACCACGGGACACCGAGATCCTGTTCCACGTGGAGGCCGGGATCACCATGGCGGATTTGCAGCAGTTGCTCGATCATCAGAATCCCCGGCTGGCTCTGCGGGCGAGCGGTGGCTCGCCGGGCGCGACGCTTGCCGGTGTCCTATCCACGGCGACCCACGGCGGGGAGTTCAGATCCGACTGGCCCCTGCTCGTAGATTGCGTGCGGGCCGTGCATCTCGTCGGGCCCGGCGGGGTGCAATGGTGGATCGAAGGTGACGTCCCGGTCGCGCACCCGGGCAAGCTCAAGGCCCGCTATCCCGGTCCCCCTCCCATCCGGTTCATCGGTGGTCCGGGATGGAGCGATCCCGCGCTCCCCGGCCTGACCGCCCAGGATGTGCTCAACACCGTGGCTGTCTCGATGGGCACGATGGGGGTCATCTACTCGGTGGTGCTCGCCGTGGTGCCGCAGTTCGGACTGCGCCAGGTCGTGCACCCGGCGACCTGGCTGGGCCTCATCGCGGCCGCGGGCACGACCGAGGACCTCCTGCGCGCCGCCGATCCCACCGCGAATCAGGCGGTCCTCACCGCGTTGATGGATGGCACGATCAACGGGACCGGCATCCCGAACGACGGCTCCCCGAACACCAACGTCTACGTGGACCTGGCCATCAATCCGTTGAACGCCGACTGCTGGATTGTCAACCGGCAGGTGACGCCCGCCCTCCCGGACGACTCGAACAGCCCACCTGCCGGGGCAGGCGACTTCATGGCCGCGCTCGGGCACGCGCTCTCCAGCCGTGCGGCCGACAGATTCGCCGACAGCACCTTCGCGGGACGCCTCTTTGACTTCCTCTCGTGGGCCACCGACGTCGCCGACCTCCCTAACGACCTTGCACAAGCCGGCAGGCTGGTGAGCTTCGTGAGCGGGCTGGGCGACACGTTCGGAGGGGTGCTGGCGGCGGGGAACGCCCAGACCGTCCTCAACATCCTCAACGCCCCCAGCCACCCCGACCGGGGGCTGCCCTTCATCGGCGACGTGCTGACCGGCTTCTTCCACGCGCTCGAGGGCACTACCCAGGGCCAGAACGCCGACGGGACCACCAGGCCCGGAGGGGACGCCGACCTGACGGGCATCTCCTACAAGGTCGGCGCTATCGGCTGGCCGGATACCGGGCTGCCCGGGCGAGGGCTGGAGATCGCCCTGCACCCCTCGAACGCCTTCACGTTCCTGCAAACCGTGCTGTTCGACGATGTGCTCGCGAACACGATCACCGGCGGCGGCAATCCCTTCATCGGCTACGTCTCGGTGCGAGTGTGCCCGCCGACGCAGACGCTCATGGGCATGCAGCAGTTCTCTCCTAACTCGGTCATGATCGAGGTGGTCTCGTATCGCTCGCCGGAGGCTGAGAGCGTCATGAAGGAGATCAAGGCAAGGGCGAGGGCATGGACAACGAACGGATTGAGCCCCCTGGTGCACTGGGGACTGGAGAACGACACAGACGTGATCGACGCCGGGTTCCTTGGAGGCACTCCCCTCGGGCAGCCGTACAAGGCCGGTCTCACGCGGCTCGATGCGTTCAGGCAGATCCGCGCGTACCTGAGGGGCGCGAACGCGCCCGTGTTTGACAATAACTTCACTGCCCGGCTGGGGTTGTAACGAGCACGGTCAAGCCCAGGTCAGATCGAGGTGGCGATGGACGCGCACGCTGCCTCTGCAGCGCGCGAACCGCCATCCAGCTGGCGTCCGGGCCTCATCCCGCGGCCCTGCGTGATGCCTATGTCTCGATCACCTGCACCCGCGGCCGCCTGGCGGTCGGCAGCCGGGACCTGCGGACGGCCCGGAACACCTTCTACTGCGTCGCGATGCCGTTCGGCTGGATCAGCACGCCCGAACAGCAGGCCACGGGCGCGAGCCTGTGGATCAGCGCGGTGACCCGCATCCCGCCAGGCAGCGTGGACCCGCGGGTGAAGAACTACCACTGGCTCGACCTGGAGGTGGCCTAGCGGACGCCTACGAACACTGTGCCCAGCTGGTGGTCCTGCGGGACCTGTCCGGGTCGATCACCGAGGGGCCGGGGTTCAACTTGTCCGCCCACGTGGATGGGCGGTGGCTGACGCCGGCCGGCGGCACGCTGGCGGGCGTCACCCGCCGGTCGGTGATCGGGCTCGCGGGGGAGGCCGGGGAGCCGGTGTAGGAGGGGCGGCTCAGCGCGGAGGACTTGCGCCGGGCGGCCGAGGCGCTGATCAGCTCCACCGTCGGCGGGATCATGCCGGTGACCGTTATCGATGGCCAGCCGGTCGGCATGCGCGCCCCCAGGCCCCGGACCGCGTCGTTGCGAGACCGGTACTGGGCCCGCCACCAGGACACCCGGTTCTCTACCCCGGTCCGGTATGACAACCACGCCTGGTAAGGCGCTGGGTCTATCCGCAGTGTTCGTGGGCTATCCGCTCTCACCCGGGGCCGGCCAGCCCGGCAAGGGGTGCGCCTGAGCCCAGATGCGCTCGAAGCTGTCGAGGTAGGTGGCGAACATTCCGCCGCCTGCGGCTTGGTGCAGGTGGAGCGCGGGCGCCTGATCGGCGGGGACGCCGTAGACGCGCTGGCCGATAAGCAGCTGATCGTCAGCGCGGTAGAGGAAGGTGTAGAGCACTCCTTCGTGAAGCCGGATCTCCACGGCACCGCTTTCGCGTAAAGGCGCCCATCGCTGAAGCGCGCCGTGCACCTCAGCGGTCGGCGTGACTGCGCCGGGCCCGGTGGAGGCCTCCGTGCCGCCCCGCTCGGCGACGCAGATTCGTACCCTGATCCCAGCTCTGGCTCGTTCGGCAAGGATCTTCACAACATCGCGATCCCGGCCGAGGGGCACCTCGCCGTTGTCAAGGTTGCTGATTTCGTGCTGGGCCGAGCCGAACAGGCGCAGCCGGGCCTCCTGCGGCACCGTGCTCAGGTGCGGGTAGATCGCCACGACCTCGTCCGGCCGGGGCTGGGCGCCACGCAACTGCGGCCATAGGTCGGTCTCGGCGGTGCTGAGCAAGGCGGCGAGGGCCCAGCGATGACGCCGGTAAGGCAGTGCTTTGCCTTCGACCCACCGGCGCACGGTTTTAAGGTCGACGCCAAGGCGGGCAGCGACGTCGTCCTCGGTAAGCCCAGCCCGGAGAAGGGCGCGGCAGAAGGTTTCGTTCAAGCCAGAGCCTCCGTATTGCGCGAGGTCAATACCGACTCTAACGCAAGACGTCCCTAGTCGTCCCTCGGCGCGGTACCGCTGCCCCGGCTTCTCCATGACTCTTATCCCGGGTTCCCTCGCGGCCGCGGCCCTCGCGCGGCCGTGAGGGGCCGTCAACAGGGACGGTGGGGAGGTTTTCGGTGGCCAGCGAGGATCTGGCGGTGTTGCAGGCAGAGTTCCCGAGCTTCAAGATCTGGGAGGAGCAGACACCGGGCCGGGTCCGGTACGTGGCGCGCAGCCGCAGCGAGGGTGTGAACCCGCACACGGTGATCACCGCCGACATCGGTGAACTGCGGGAGGCCCTGCAACCCGCGACGGCCAGTGCCGGTCCCGCCGCGTTCTCCTTTGCCAGGCCGAACATTGCGCGCATGTACTCGTACTGGCTCCGCCAGAAAGATCACTACGCCATCGACCGCGCTGCCGCTGCCAGGGTCTTGGACCAGTTCCCCGAGGTCGCGGAGGTCGCCCTGGCTAACAGGGCGTTCATGACCCGGGCCGTGCATTACCTGGCCGATGAGGGGATCACCCAGTTCCTCGATGTTGGCTCGGGCCTGCCTGCCAGCCCAAATGTCCACGAAACAGCCCGCACAGTGACCCCCGGCGCCCGGGTCGTCTATGGCGACCGCGACCCGGTCGTGCTGGCGCATGCCCGGGCACTGCTCGCGGTGGACAACCGGGTAGGCGTCATCGCCGGCGATATCCGGGACCCCGGGAGCATTCTCGCCGAGGCGGCGGCCAGCGGGGTGATCGACACCAGCCGACCGGCAGGCGTTCTGCTGCTTTCTGTGTTGCATTTCCTGACCGCAGCCGAAGCGGACGCGGCGGTGGCGGTCTTCCGGGAGCGGATGGCGCCGGGCAGCTACCTGGTGATCAGCGCGGGCACCTCGACCGGCACCGACCCGGCGTTGATTCGGCTGCTGCAGGAGGTCTATGGGGACACCGCGCCGGTGACCGGCCGTGCGGAATCCGAGATCGCGGCGTGGTTCGACGGCCTGACCCTGGTGGAGCCGGGCCTGGCCGAGGTGTGGGCGTGGCGGCCGGACACCTGGCGCCGGCCCGTGACGGCGCGGGTCAGGTTCTTGGCCGGAGTCGGCTTCAAGGCGCCCGGCAGAGTGGCCTGGTTAGTGTGACCCGGCGGAGCGCTCGCAGGTTCCTACGCGATGTGGCTAACCCGGCCGTGACGCGGAGGCTCACCCGAAGATCGGCAAGACGTCCCAAGATGATGCGGCCGCGTCCGTGAGCGTCCGGCAACCTGCGGATAGCCTCAGGCTTGATGATCGACATTGGCTGGGCCGAGGAAACCGCCCGCACCCTGCTCGAAGAAACGTTGCCGCGCCGCTGGGCACATACCCGTGGGGTCGCCGCCACGGCGCGCACCCTCGCACCGATCCTCGGTGACGAGACCGGGTTGGTGACTGCTGCGGCGTGGTTGCACGACGTCGGCTACGCACCGGTCTTGGCTTCGTCCGGCTCCGGCTTTCACCCTCTCGATGGCGCCCGCTACCTCCGCGATGTCCAGGGGGCCGAGGCGGTCTTGTGCCGGCTAGTCGCCCGGCATTCCTGCGCGATGATCGAAGCTGCCGAACGGGGGCTCGCGGCTGACCTGACCGGTGAGTTCAAGGCCGCCCCCCGCCGGTTGACGGACGCGCTGATCTATTGCGACATGACGACCGGGCCCGACGGACAGCGGATGCGGGTGGAGCGGCGGCTAGCGGAGATCCGCGGCCGGTACGGCCCGGGCCACGTCGTCAGCCGGACACTAACCCGCTCTGCCCCCGAGCTCACCGCTGCCGTCGACAGAATCGCGTACAAGCTGGCTCGGTGCGCGTCGGTGGCGCACCCGCCGCGCCTGGTCCCGGTCCTGGTCGGCGGTGCTCAGCCGATGTAGGGGTAGTCGCGATGTTCCAGGTAGTGCAGGACCCGCAGCCGCATCGAGGGATCCATCTGGTAGCTCGTGACTGCATTTAGCGGCACCCAGCGAACCTCGGACGTCTCCGTGCTCGGCGTTGGCTGGCCCCCCGTCGCGCGGGCAGTGAGCACGATGGAGAACTCTTGGCGGACCTCGCCGTTGCTCGTGTAGAGCATCACGTGCCCGGGGTCGGAGTAGATCCCGGACAGCCCGGTGACCTCACAGTCGATCCCGGTTTCCTCCCGGATCTCGCGGGCCGCGGCCTGGGTAAGGGACTCCCCTAGGTCGACGGCCCCGCCGGGCATCGCCCAGTTGTCGTTGTCGGACCGGCGGATGAGTAGGAGCTCCCCGGCGTCGTTGGTGACCGCCACGTTCACCGACGGCACCAGGCTGGTCGCCGGCGGGGCGTCCGGGTCGTTGTGGAAGTCGATTCTGCGCGCCATCGGCTACTCACACGGAACCGGCACGGCGGACTCCCACACCCGCTCGAAACTGTCCAGGTAGATCGCCGCGATCTCCCCGCCCGCGACCTTCCTCAGCTGCCAGACCGGAGCCCGGGACGCCGTCACCCCGTAGACGTGGGTGTTGACCAGGAGCTGGTCATCGCCGCGGTAGATCGAGTTGTACAGAACCGTCTGGTGATACCGGAACTCCGCACCGTCGGCGCGGCGAAGCTCCCGGTACAGCACCAGGGCGTTGCGGATCTTCGCGGCCATCGCGTCATCCACGCCCTCGTCCACGCCGCGCTCGGCCACCTGCACACTCGCCGGGTCGCCGAGCAGGATCCGCACCCGCACCCCGGCCCTGGCCTTCTCCTCGAGGATTTTCTGCAGGGCCGCATCCTCGGCCAGGAACAGCCCGGAGTAGACAAGCACCCCGATGTCGCGTTCGGCCGCCGAAAAAAGCCGCCGCCATACGTCGTGGGGAACATCGGATCGGTGCGGGTAGATGGCCAGGACCTCACTGTCGGAGGCCGCCACAACCTGCTCCCGGGTAAGCGCGTCCGGCCACAGGTAAGCCTCATCCACCGCCAGCCGGGCGGCGACCGCGTACCGGTGCTTCCGGTAGGGGGTGCGCCCCAGCGAGATCCACCGCTCGACCGTCTTGTGATCCACGCCGATCTCGTCGCCCAGCGCCACAGGCGTCAGGCCATGCTCCAGCAGCGCGGCGCGCAACCGTTCATTCGGCATACACCCGACCGGATCAGCAGGACGTCCAGGGACGCCATCACCTTAGCTGGGACGTCTCAAACCCGTCCAGCTACGCAGTAACGGCGTCCACACGCTCCGTCGCATGCTGCGGGGCATGGAACTCTTCCTGACCGGCTTAGCCCTTACCGCGATCGTCCTCTTCGTGATCCCGCTTGCCATCCTGCGCGCTGGAATCCGCCGCCAGCGCCGGACCGCCTCCCTGACTTGCCAGCCGCCGGGTCTCAGCGCAGCACTGGCCCGGCGCGTCTTGGGCCTGTACGCCCGTACGGCGGTCACCAGCGACCAGTGTCGGCCACCACTCGGCAACGGCGGGACGGTGCCCAGCCGGTGAGTGCATCGTGCCTCGTCATGGTCAGGAGCGGCCGCGTCATGACCGCCGCGGGTGAGCGCAGGCTGCCCGTGGCCTCGCGAGACCGCGCGCAGCTGAGCACAGAGCCAGTCGCCGGGCCGCGGCCCGCCCCCGTTGATGCGCGGCGGGACGGTTCGGGCGTGTGGTTGCGCAACGCCACGGTTGGCCTGTGCTTGCTGACCGCCGCCGCGGCCGCGGTCAGCTTTACTGCCCAGTACCGGATGATCTATGCGGCCCGGCAAGTGCCGGTGATCGCGGGCCTGGAGGCCGCCATCCCGGACGCGGCCGCCCTGGTGTTCGCGTCGCTGGGGATCGCGCTGGCATTGCATGGTAAACGGGCGATCCGGGCCCGGCTGCTCAACGTCGCGTCGGTGGCGGTCAGCGTGTTCATGAACACAATCGCTGCGGCGCCTGGGTGGAAGAGCCTGGCGATCTGGGCGATGCCGCCGGTGGCTTACGCGCTGGCCAGCGACACCGTGATCGGTGTCGTGCGGGCATGGGCGCTCGCCCGGCAGAAGGCGCTGCATGAGCGGCTTGCTGACGACGAGGTCATCCCGCTGGCTATCGCCGGGGGAGTGCTGTTGTGGTTGCTGCGCCTGGCGCTGGCCCCGGCCTCAACGCTCGGTGGCTTCCGCGGCTGGGTGGTGGATGAGTGCCCGGTCGCTCCGGGGCGGCGTGCCCGTCGGCCTACCCAGGAGGCGGCCATCGCGGCGGGCACCGGGCCGTTTGCCCCGACCCGGCGGGCTGTCGGCCGACCGCGGGCGGGGACGAAGACCGCGGCGTTCCTGCACCTCGTCACGCAACAGCACGGGCCGCTGGTCACCGTGCCGGTCACGGCGGTGTCGCGGATCGCCAGTGAGCTGGCCCCGCAGGTCGAGCTGAACACCGGCGCGGCGCGGACCGCGCTGCGCAAGGCGGTGCTGGCGGCACGCGATGGAGGTGCCCGGTGAAGTACGCGATCGCCCTCGGCGTGTTCCTCGTGTTGGCCGGGCTGGCCCGGTGGGCGCTGACGCACGGGCGGCAGCTGCCGGGCAACCGGGTCCGGTACGCCAGGATCCGGCTGCACCTGCGGCTGCACCCCGGCCGCGGGTATGCGACGGTGGCCGAGCTGTGGCTGCGGTGGGGCCGGTTCGCGGCGTTCCGCAAGTCCGGGCGCATCCGCCCGTCCGTGCCCTGCTGGCAGCGGGCAACCGACCCGGGCGAGCAGTCAGTGTTCGTGGGCCGGGCGCACTTCCGGCATGGGCTGCGGGTTCCTTTGGAAGAGCACGTGCTGGTGATGGCCCCGCCGCGCACGTTCAAGACCGCGTTCCTGGCCGATGTGATCTTGCACTACCCGGGGCCGGTGATCTCCACCACCACCAAAGCCGACGTGTTCCAGCTGACGTCCGGCGTCCGCGCGGCCCTGGGCGCGGTGCACGTGTTCAACCCGCAGTCGGTCGGCGGGGTGCCGTCGACGTTCCGCTGGTCCCCGGTGGATGGCTGCCAGGAGCCGGCCACGGCGATCCGCCGCGCGGACGCGTTCGCCCATGCCGTCTCCCAGAAGGGGGTGGAGGACGGGACGTTCTGGTCGGCCAAGGCGTCGGATTTCCTGCGCGCGTATTTCCATGCCGCCGCGCTGGCCGGTGCGGATATGCGGGTGGTGACCCGGTGGGTGAGCGGGGCCAGCCCGGGGGAGCCGGAGGGCATTCTGGCCGCGGCCGGGGCGCACGAGTGGGCGATGACGTTGGCCGAGCTGCGGTCGGAGGCGCAGAAGACTGCGGCGACGGTGCGGATGGTGATGTCCCGGGCTCTGTCGTTTATGGCCGACCCCACCCTGGCGGTCTCCGCGCTGCCGGAGCCTGGGGGGTTCGACATCGGCGGGTTCCTGGCCGGGCGGGGCAACCTCTACATGATCGCCGAGAGCGAGAACGAGGAAGCGCCGGTCGCCCCGCTGTTCGCCGCGATGGCGTCGGAGATCCATTACCAGGCGGCGCAGATCGGCCAGGCCTCGGCCGGGGGACGGTTGGACCCGCCGCTGCTGATGGGCCTGGATGAGGTCACCCAGATCTGCCCCGTCCCCCTGCCCATGTGGTTGTCGGACTCTGGCGGCAAGGGCATCCAGGTGGTCGCCGTGGCGCACGGCGAGGCGCAGCTGTCGGGCCGGTGGGGCGACCACGGCAAGCAGGTCGTGCTGGACACCAGCTCGGTCAAGGTGTTCATGCCGGGGATCACCGACACCCGTACCTTGGAGGCGGCCAGCAAACTGTGCGGCCACGCCCGCTGGCGCGAGCACGGCGACTACCGGTCCACCCGGCACGAGATCGCCACCCCGGAGATGATCCGCCAGCTGCCGGCCGGGTTCGCGCTGGTAATCCGCGGCGGGTACGCCCCGGTGATCGCCCGGCTGCCGGTCGCCTGGAAAGACCCCCTCTACAAGCAGGCCCGCCGGGCCGGCCACGCGGTCGCCCAGCTCGAACCCGCGCCCGTGCCCGCGTGGGCGGCGAGGCCCGGGCCCGTGGTGGCCGATGACAAGCTGCCGCCCGACCCGTTCCCGCCCGGCACCGCCTTCCCCTGGGCCTGACCATGACCACCGGCCCCCTCGACGCCGCCCTGCTGCAACTGGCCGCTCACGGGGAGCGGCTGGCCGTGCTCGAAGACCGCGAGGCCACCCATTTCGCCGCGGTCACCGGCCGGCTGGCCGAGCTCACCGCCCTGGCCGAAGGCCTCGGTCAGAGCATCGCCGGCCAGGCGGCGGGCCTGGCCCGGCTGCAGAGCCTGGATGAGGACATCGCCGCCCTCGCCGCCCGGCTGCACCGCCTCGCCCCAGCCGGTGACCCGGACGCCCAGGCCTACCAGCCGGCCCCGGCGGCGCGGTGGTGGAAGCTGACCGGCCAAGCCCGCACCGACGCCGTGGCCCGGCTGCGCGCCTGGGTCGAGCAGGTCTACCGCCCCGGGTACGGGCAGCTGGCCGCCGCCCTCGGCCCCTGCTGGGAGCAGCACCCACTGTGCCTGTACGCCCTCGACATCGCTGCCGAACTGTGGAGCGTGCTCTACCTGCAACCTGCCCGCACCCCCGCGGTGCTCTCAGCGCAGGCGGAGTTCCACACCCGCCTCCTGCCCGCCCTCGCCGAGCAGCTAATCACCGAAACAGCCCGCTGCGGCCACACCCACCCCGCCGCGGCGGTCAACGGCCACGCCCGGAGCACGCCATGACAGACACCACGCTGCGCCAGGCGCTGGCCTTCGCCGCCCAGGGATGGCCGGTCTTCCCCTGCCAGCCCGGCCAGAAGATCCCGGCCACCAGGCATGGTTACCTGGACGCCACCACCGACGAGGATCAGATCACCCGCTGGTTCACCCGCCACCCCGCCTGGAACCTCGCCGTCGCCACAGGCGCCCCCGGGCCCGACGTCCTCGACGTCGACCAGCACGGCCCCGCTGGCAACGGGTTCGCCGCCTTCAACACCCTCCACCGAGCCGGGCTGCTGGATGGCGCCCGCGCCTATGTCGCCACCCCCAGCGGCGGCCTGCACGCCTACTTCGCCGGCACTACCCAGCGCAATGGTCACCTGCCCGCCCACCACCTGGACTTCCGGTCCGCCGGCGGGTACGTCCTAACCCCACCCTCCCAGGTCGGCGGCAAGCCCTACCACCTGGTCAAGGCGCTGGATGGCCGCGGCGGCCTCGACTGGGGCACAGTCACCCAGCTCCTGGAACCCCGCAAGCAACACCAGCGGCCCGAGCCACCTCACCCCGCCGGCAGCGATATCGATCACCTGGCCGGGTGGGTCGCCCGGCAAAATGAGGGGAACCGCAACGCCGGCCTGTTCTGGGCCGCCAACCGTGCCCTCGAGGCCGACCACGCCGCCGACCTCAGCGCACTGGCCGCCGCTGCCCGGCAGGCCGGGCTCGAGGAGCCGGAGATTCAGCGCGCGCTGGACTCCGCGCGCAAGGCCGGCCAGACCCGCCCTTGCCATGGGGACCATCAGGCCGAGGCGGTGCGCTGACATGACCACCCCCACAGGCCGCAAAGCGCGCAGCCCCGGCCCGGCTGCGTCCGGCAGGCGGCGCGCCGTCCTCATCGCCGCCGCGACCGGGCAGCCATGGGCCGACCCCCAGCCCGTCCGCGACCACGTCACGCGGTTGCGCGAACATGGCGGCAGCTATACCGCGATCGCCGCCGCAGCCGGGGTCGCGGCGATGACCGTGCACGCCATCGCCCACGGACAGGCCCGCATCACCACCGCCACCGCGGCCGCACTGCTGGCCGTCCACCCCAGCGATCTGCGCCACGCACGGGTGGACGCGGGCGGCACCCGGCTGCGGCTGCGCGCCTTGCACGTCATGGGCCACAACTGCGCCCGAATCGCCCGCGCCGCCGACATCAGCGACCCCACCCTCCAAAAGATCACCCGTGGCCAGGCCGCCACCATCACCCCCCGCCTGCGCGACGCGGTCACCGCCATCTACGACGTCTGGTGGGACAAACGCGCCCCCGAACGCACCCGCGCCGAGCGGGCCGCCGCCGCGGCCGCCCGCCGCCGCGCCCGAGACGGCAACTGGTGCGCCGCCGCCGCCCTCGACGACGACCAACTCGACATCCCCGGCTACCAGCCCGCCTGGGGCTGGCTGCCCGCCACCGGCACCGGCACCGTCACCGACCTCCAGCTGCCCACCCCGCACGCCCAGGCAGGGACCGCATGACCACGCACCCCGGGCACGCAACCACTGGCGACCATCCCCGCGAGCCAGCCAGCCCACCCCGCGCGACCACTTCTGAACAAGCGCAGACCGGCTCCCGCGGCACTATCGACTCCCGCGAACGATTCGAGGAACTGACCAGCCGGGACCTGATCGTACGAGCGCACGCCGTGCTCAAGGCCCGCGGCACCTACGACCCGCAGCGACACGGAGATGCCGACCGGTACCAGCCGCTGACCGCCGCCGAGCACCTGGAGATCCTGGCAGCCGGGGAGATGCTCGCCCGCCACTACCGGCACCCCGCCCACGTCCACAACGCAGTGCTAGCCGGGGCGTCGTGGCCGCAGATAGCGGAGGCTCTCGGCACAGCCGAGGCGCAGGCCCGGCAGCGCTACCGGGAGTGGGCCGATGCCCAGCATCGCCTGCACCTCGACTACGAAGGCAAATTCGGCCTAGACGACGCGCAGCACGCTGCCGCGGTCAGCCGAGCCGCCGAACTACCCGCCCAGCCGGAGGCCGGGCGGTGACCGGCCCGGCCGCAAACCCGCGCGGCAGGCCAGCCTGGCAGCAGATCGGCCCAGCGCCCGCTGAGCCGACAGCACAGTGAAGGGAGGGCAACCAATGTCCCCGGCCACCCCGAACCATCTAACTGATCGGCTGGCCTATTCAGTTGATGAGGCCGCGCTGGTCACGGGGCTGTCGCGGGACTTGCTGTATGACGAGATGCGCGCCGGCCGGCTCGCCTACCTCAAGGTCGGCCGCCGCCGCATCATCACCCGCCAGCACCTGGAAGCCTTCCTCGCCCAGGACGCACCCTGACCCCATCCACAGGCCACCGGGCCCGTGGGGGTTATCCACAGCCGCACATTCATCAGCGCCGGCCAGCCGCCAGGGCTGGCACGGTGCCAGCGCCGGACACGAGCAGGAGGACGTCATGAAAGGACTCACCGCATGCGGGGACCGTCTGCGTCAGGCCCACGGCCTGCCCGCGCTCCTGGACGCCGCCTGTGACGCCTTCGAGGTGATCCTCACGGTTATCGGCACCTACGAAGACGCCACAAGCACCGGCATGGCCATCACCTTCCTGCTCGTGGCCACCCGCGCCGCCAACGCCCGCGACGCGGTGCTGTTCGCCCCCTCCCTGCCACCCCGCGCCCTCCACCCCCGGCAGGCAGGGCAGCAGCCGGAGCGGGGCAGCGCCCCCGACATCAGGGCCGCGGTCGCCGACCTGAGCCAGCTCCTGGCTTCCCAACTGGCCCGCACCGCCACCACCCTGGCCGCCGGTCCGGACAAGGCTGCCTGCCACGACGCCGGCCGCTACGCCAGGCAGATCCATGACCTGCTGGCCAGAAGCGCACCGTGACACACCGGGCCACGTTCGGAGACATCCTCCACGCCGCGCACCAAAGCTTGGCCCACCGCCGCGGCGAGCCACCACCCACGCGCGGGGATGTCGAAGAAGTCTCCCGCAGCCTGCTCCAGGTGATCACTATCCTGAGCCGCTACGCCCAGGACACCGCCACCGCGTTCAGCGACGTGCCCCACCACACCCCCGCGCTCCTGAGTCCGTGGGGCCGGGGCCGCGCCCAGGCCCGCGAAGCACTCACCCACGCGGCCGGGTTCCTGCTGCGGCCCGGCACCGGCCGGCCCGTGTGGCCGGGCCCCCGGTCGGCGAGCCCGCTGGCCCGGCGCCTGGACGAGATGGCCGCCTGCCTGGCTGCCGGGCGGGATCTCCTGCACACCCACTTCGCCCCTGGCCCCCACGGTGGCCGGGCGCACCGCTCCGAATGGGCGCTGACCATCACCAGTGAGCGGGTAAACCGGGCGCTGCTGGCCGAGCTCGGCGCCCTGGCCCAGCCGATCGCCCACTACGGCGCCAACGTCGCCCTGGCACCCGTGCCCGGCACACCCCCAGGCGCAGATCAGCGGCGGGCCCTGAACGCGGCCTGCCAGTGGCTGTGGGTCCTGGCCGCCTCCATCGAGGCCGCCAGCCGGCAGGAACCGGTGCCAGCCGCCGACCGGCAGCTGCTGGCGGCCATCCCCGTCCACGCCCTGCCCGCCCGCCCCGCGCTCGCGGCCGCTGACACTGTTCCCAGCCTGTGCGACGCCGTGATCACCACTGCCGAACGCCTCCGCTACCTGGCCTGGCAGTCCGCGCGGCAGCCACCCTGGGCACCCGCCCTCACCGCGACCTCCTTGCGCCAGGCCGCCGAGACCAGCACCCTCACCAGCCACCACTGCGCCCTCCTGGCCGCCACCCTGGCCGAACCCACCGCCAGCGGCGCCTTCCCCGGCGCCCGCGCCGACCTGGACGCCGCCGCCCGCGCCGCCCGCACCGCCCGCGGCACCTGGTACCAGAGCGCCCGCGCCCTGCGCCAGATCACCACCGACACCCGCGGCCACATCACCCCGGCCGCCGCCGAAGCCCGCGACCTAGCCTGGTGGACCGGCCGGCTAGCCTACGCCGACCCCGCCTGGACCCTCGCCAGCGGCCCCCGCTGCGCCCCGCGCCCGCCCCAGCACCTGGCCCCCCAGCCCGACGATGTACCACAGGTGGTCGCCGCGGTGCATCAGGCGACCGACGCCCTGGCCCTGCTCGCCGACACCGAATACGGCCAGCTGCACGGCGCCATCCAGGCCGGACGGATCATGGTCCCCACCCGCACCCTCACCGACGACTACGACATCCCCCACCCCTACGCCCCAGCCCCAGAAGAACGCACCGGCGCGCTGCTCGCCCGCTACCGGGACGCCACCCAAGCCAGCCGCCAGGCCACCGCCCCGATAGGCCGCGCCGCCCACGCCACCGGCGCCCCCAGCCGAGTGCTCACCACCGCCCAGGAAGCCACCCAAACCGTCGGCCCAGCCAGCCCGGCAGGCGGGCTCGGGGATCACGACTCCAATCGCGGCCAGGACAGGGCGGAGGACATGACCGGGCCGCTGCAGCGAACCCTGCTCGGCCTCGGCGTCACCAGCGCTGCACTGCTCGCCCGCGGGGCCAGCCTCGACCAGGCCAGCCAGCAACTGCTCATCGACGCCGCTGACCAGCTACCACCAGCACACAATCGGCCACATACCACCACGCTGAACAAAACAGCAGCCTCCGCTTCGCTCTTCAACCACGCACTCGCCTCGGGACACCCCCAAGCAGCGCAACTACTCCGCCAGCCCTGTCAAACACAACGGGCAGGGCCAGAACCCGAATTGGAACCCGAACCCTGACGGCGTCCCCGGCAGGCCGCACCTGGTTCGGCACACTGGCCGATCAGATCGGGCTCGACGGCCACCTTGTATTGGCGCGGTTGGAGCATGTCACGCTACGGTTTGCATTCGCCCTGATGCGCACTCAGCAGAGCCGTCCTAGCTTGGCGATCTGTTCTCCCTTCCGGTTCGCCACCACAACCTTGCCGTTGTCCTTGATCGTGACCGTGATCGTTCCGTGGAACCGCGTTGACAGCACATCGGCACGGTGGCTTGCGTACTGGTCGGAGGCGTCCGTTGAGGGCTTCTTGCCGACCGAGCAGATCACCACGTCAGGGGACATGGCCTTGACCGCGTCCTCGTAGTAGCCGGTCTCGCGCCCGTGGTGCGCCGCCTTGAGCACGTCACACGCCAGCGCCGCAGGCCCGTGTGCGTCGAGCATCGATGCCCACGCTGGCCCTTCAGCATCGCCGGCCAAGATGACGCTACGGTTCGCGTGGGTGATCTTCAGGACGTATGAGCAGTCGTTGTAGTCATCGCTAGTGTTGCAGCTTCTGATCAGGGGATCCGTGGGCGAGAGTACCTCGATACAGTCGTCGGACCAGTATTGGCCCTCAGCGCCACGAAGGTTCCTGATCACCTTGTGCGTGCTGTCGCCAGAACCGTTGCCCTTCCGAAGCTGCCCATACGTCAGCCAGTCGTTCCAGCTGTAACGACCCTCATCGAACGAGGCTCTGTCGCGCGTCCGGGTGTGCGCGACGTCCCAGAAGTTCTCCAGGGGAACCTGCTCCTGCCAGAAGAAGCGGTGCAGACCACTCATGTGATCCATATCAGGATGGGTCTGCACATAGCGAAAGACGGAACGGCCGCGGAAGTGCTCACGATAGTAGTCGTACGGATCGACAAGCTTCTGCTGGTAGCGCTGCTCCCAAGAATAGGTGAACAATCCTTCAGATTTGAAGCTTTTGACTGAAATTCCCTTGTGTGCAGCAAGCGCTTCGATGTCAGCATCGGGCAGGCTCTTGGAGTTGTTTATGTCGATCATCATGAGGCGATCCGAGTGCAGGTCAACGAACGTGCAGTCGCCGTGGCCGACGTTGAGGAAGTGCAAGATCAACATTAGAAAGCATCCTTGATCTTTAGCTTCGAATACCCGTTGAGAACAATCGTTCTCGCTAAGCTCCACAGTGGGACTTAGCAAGATCAAGTAACGCTAAGGATCGTCCGAACCCGAGCTGGGAACGGAATCGGTAGCTACAGGCTCAGCGACCGCCGCGGCCGACGTGCCTGATGCGAGGCTGACTGCTGCTTGCAGTACCTGGTACGCATACTTCTCTCCTGCGGCGCGGACACGATCGGCTGACGGCAGTACGCACCACCCGAGCAGGATGAGCACATTTGCTATCAAGCCCAGAACATCGGCCGTCAGCACTACCGGATGAACTCCGGTGACTCCACGCCAGGCTATGTAGGCGCCAATGACTAGGGCACCGCCGAGCGCCAGCACTCGGCCAACATGCCGTATACCGTAGAGATTCCGCTGAAAGCCGTAGCCCCGGTTCTCCGCCTGAACGAGCAGAAATCTCGGATCACTGCCGCGAGTCAGCTCACGCAGCCGCCCCACCGCTACCTCGATCGCCTCGTCCGCTATCGCCGGGCTACTCCGCTCGCTGCGCCGGGTGGCGAGCTTGATGTCGGCTACTTTCTCGACAGCGCTTCGCCACCTGTCGCGCTGCAGCGCGTTCTGGGTGGGCTCTCGCATCCTCAGGGCGATCGCCGTCGGAGAGCCGCCCCAGGTCTTCCACAGTCTTTCTTGCGCCTTGGTCCCAAAGGTCCGGACGGTATCGGCGAGGAGGACTGGCCCTCCGGCCAGCGAGAGCAGGCTCACCACGGCCGAGACGACTGGCGCATCGCGGAGGCCGAGGGCCGTGATGGTCACTGCTACCGGCAAGAGCGCCAGCAGGCCCGGTGCCAGGCGGGCTCGGCGCTCGTAGCGATCAAGCCAGAGCATCTCAGGCGTCTCCGTCTTCCTCGACAACCTCGTGGAAGGGCACAGGAGTTGAGGCGGAGTAGTCGTCCCTGGCGGGCGCATCGCGGTGGTGCCACAATGTGGCCCCCTGGGTGAGGTGAACGTTATAGCCGCGCCGGTGGAAGGCGTTCGTGACCTTCTTGGCTGGATGCTTGTGCTCGGGGTTCTTCTTCGGAACCGAGGCGAACGCCGTTGAGTGGCGTGTCGTCTGCCCCTTCGGGCCGAGCAGGCGATTCAGCACAGAGGGTCCGACGTTGCGCCGGCTCCCATGGTGGGGCACTTGCACGAACCTGAGGCCACCCGGCTGGAAGCCCTCCGCCTCCAGCACCGCGGCTGCCAGCTCCAGTGCAGGGATCCCCGCATCGCTGGTAAGCAGCAGCTGCTGGCCGTCGAACGTCAGCAGCGAGATGACGCTGCTGTTATTCGTGGCCGACGTCTCGCCATCGTCTCGAAGCGTCTCAAGGGTCAGCGTCTCCGGCACAAGCTTGGCCGCAGCGGCGGCCATCTTGCGCAGCAGTTCCTGGATCGAGGGCCGACTCTGCCTGGCCGCGCTGGAAGGCGCAATCTCCTTCAGAAGCTGCTCGTAGTATGCCAGTGAGGGACCGAGCACCCTGAATACCCCATCGCTCGTCGCGACACCCTGGAAAGGTTCGACGATCGGCACGCCCCTTCGCTCGGCGATCGTCTGGAGATCCGAGGCAGCCTGGAATGACTTCTCCAGGCTCTCGCTCAGCGCCGCAGACTTGAAGGCAGCCTTTCTGGCCTCAGTTAGCTCGCCGGAGTGATTCCAAGGAAGGTGCATGAGGAGACTGCCGACCTGCATCTTCTCCAGGACGACCTCAAGGCCGGTTATGTGATCCTGGTCGGTATGAGTGGAGACGACAATGTCTACCTGCTCGGTCCCGTAATACCTCCTGATGTGGTCGACCAGGGCCTCACCGTCATCGGTGTAGCCTCCGTCAATAACAATGACGGTCTGCTCCGATCTCTGCCCGTACAGGTTGCCATATCGGAGCGCGATAGCATCACCGCCGCTGGATCCATCGCCGACTGGCAGGAAGTCTATCTCATATCCCATGTTCTACCTTATTTTGATAGAATAGCCATGTAATGCAATGGCCGCCGTGTGCTGGTTACGGCCGACCGCTGCACAGTGCATAGCGAGTGCGAGACGAACTGAACGGTAGTTTCCGCTGCTGTCTGGCCGGACGGAGGACCGTCAGCAGCACGACCCAGGGTAGAGCGGCCGAGCCGAGGTGTCAATCTGGAAGTCGTGCCTGCTCAGCTGGGGTTTCCATCACAAACCTTGGTATGTAGACTGCGGTCTGTGGCCAAAGGTGGGGGGCATGATGCCGCAAGTCCGTGATGCGGAGATTGATGGGTTTTACGCTGCCGTGGGCAACAAGGTGCGGAGCGCTCGCCACGAAGCACGGTTGAGTCAGTCGATGCTTGCCCGGCGCATCGGCTTCACCCGATCGTCCGTCGCGAACCTGGAGGCCGGGCGCCAGCACATCACCCTGCACCTCTTCGTGCTCATCGCGCAGGCGCTCGATGCGGAGCCCGTGAAGCTCCTACCCAAGGAGCCGTTCGCCGACAACTACTCCCTGGACGAGATCGGCGAGCACCTGGCCGATACTCCTGGTACCACACAGGACTTTGTAAGAGGTGCCGTTGCCCAACTGGTCGCAGGCTCTGACGGTAAGGTGCAGTGATGCGCAAGGAGGAAGCGGAAGCCCGGCGTCTCCTGGAGAAGTACCGCATTCTTGAGCCTCCGGTGCCGGTTGAGCACATTGCCCGCGGTGAAGGTGCCCAGATCGCACGTAATCACTTTGAAGGATGGGAATCCGGCTTCGTCCTTCGCGATAATGGACGCACGATCATCGGCGTGAACACCCGCACCAGCCCCAGGCGCCAGCGATTCACCATTGCCCATGAGATCGGTCATCTGATGCTCCATGAGGGTAAGCCGCTCATTGTCGATCATTCAGTGCGAGTAGATTGGCGAGACGAAGTCTCGGCTATGGCGACCGACGATGAAGAGATCATGGCCAACGCGTTTGCTGCAGCGCTGCTGATGCCGGCAGATCTGATATTCAGTCACCTCAAACAGTATGTTGCGACCATCGCACAGACAGATCGGCTACTTTCTCGTGGTGACTTGATAACCCAGCTCGCTCGGACGTTTGACGTCAGCACAGAAGCTATGGGCTACCGCCTGATAAACCTTGGCATTCTTGCGACATAGGTCTCTAGATCAGGTCGGCTGCGGCGTGGGACATAGTTAGCGCAGTTCAATGGGACACCTGGTCTGGCGGAGCAACGCTCGGCGACCCAGGGGCTGCTTTGGGAGCAGGAGCCGCCCGCGCGGGTCAGACGGCCCGTTGCGATGGGCAGCTTCCGGCGCTATGACAGGGCTGAAGTTCATGGGCGCGCGAGCTGCTAAAAGAGATGGTCCATGACTTCGGCGCCCCGGGTCAGGGACGGTCGGATCTCGTGCCGGTAGACGCGCTCGGTGACGGAGGTGCCGCTGTGTCCGACCAGGCGGGCGATGTCTTCGAGGTTGACGTCATTGGCGCTGAGCAGGCTGACGAAGGTGTGCCGGAGTTCTCTCGGCGTCCACTCCTGTCCGAGCCCGGCCGCCTTGGTGATTGCCCGGAACGACCGCCTCACGTTGTGAGCGTCCAGCGGGGTTCCCACCGCCGACGCGAAGATCAGGCCGTGATCCTGCCACAGTAGCCCGGCCTTGAGCCGAGCCGCTGCTTGTCGGCCGCGGTGGTCCTTCAGCGCCTCCACCGCCTTGACCGGCAGCTTCAGCACCCGCCTGCTCTTGGGCGTCTTGGTATTTCCGGAAGCGCGGACGCTCCGGTAGACAGCCAGGGTTCCGGCGTCCAAGTCCACATCCATCCAGAGCAGTGACCGCAACTCCTCGGTACGCAATCCGGACAGCAGCGAAAGAACAACGTAGGCATGAAGCGGCGAGCCCTCCGCGGCTTCGAGCACCGCCACGGCTTGCCCCAGGGTCAGCGACCGTGACGGTCGGCCACGCCTGCCCTCGGGCGCGGAAACCAGAGGCGCCACGTTGCGGCCGACGAGGTCCGCCGCTTGTGCGTGCCGGATGGCCCGCTCGATCACCTGATGTACCAGCCGCAGCGATCGCGTGGACAGTGACCCGGACAGCTCCACCAGAGCCTTCTGGACGTGCCGGGCGGTCAGTTCCCGGAGTTTGACGGCCCCGAGCTTGGCGACCGCATGCTCGGCGGCATACCGGTAGTTCGCCACCGTGTCGTCACTTCGTCCGGCCAGCCCTTGGGAGAGCCAATCCTCGATGCACAGAGCCATCGTGTAGGACGGCGACGACTGAATCCCGGCCTCGACTTCGCGGCGGAGGACTTTGAGCTTGTCCCTGACCACCGTCTTGGTCCGGCCGGTCACCTTGCGCCGCAGGCGCTTGCCGTCCGGGCCGAAGCCTAACGAGACCGCGGCTGTCCAGCAGTTATTCGCCGCGTCGAAGTAGATCGAGTCGTCGCCGCGAGCGCGGCGGCGGGTCCGCGTCTCCATGGCTAGATCGTAACAGTCAGGCTCTTTGTTTGGCTCTCGTTGAGCCGCCGACCGGGCTCCGCAGGCCCTCTACCAGTCGGGACGGCCGGATTTGAACCGGCGACCCCTTGACCCCCAGTCAAGTGCGCTACCAAACTGCGCCACGTCCCGTCCGCCCAGGCGGACCCTACGACGATAGCGTACGGCGCGCGTCCGCGCGCATCCGCGAACCCGGCGCCCGCCGGGGGAGCGGGCATCGGCTGGAGGCCAACGCACCGGGGAAATAGGGTTGCGGCCGGGCACTTCCCCGAACGCTCCGTTCGTTATTTGCTATAGGGGACTGGGCTGACCGGGTAACCGCTGGGGCAGCGCTGCCTGGCCCGCCAACGGAGCGGTAGTCATGACCATCGGCGTGCCTGCGGGAGAGAACGGGTACGGCGACGCGCCCACCGCGCCCCTCGTCGAGGGCCCGGTCCTTGATGAGCGCGGGTGGGGCCCCGGCGGCCTGGCATCCCAGTGGACAGCTCCGCCGCGCCGCCTGCGCCGGCGGCTCCGGCGAGCCCTCATCGTGCTGATGTCCCTCGCCCTTGCCGTCACGGTGGCCTTCATCACGGCGCTTCTGCTTACCCCGTCGGTCAGCAACGCTCCAGCGCTGGTGCGGAGCTTCGACCTGGCGCACCACGTCGCCTATCCAGGTGCGCCGGTGCCGCCGCGTTTCGCCGCCGCACTGGTGTCCACGGAGGACCACCGGTTCTACTCCGAGCCGGGGATCGATCCGTTCGCGATCGGGCGGGTGATCCGGGGCCGCATCACCGGCCAGCCGGACCAGGGCGGCGCCACGCTGTACCAGCAGCTGGCGAAGATGCTCTATACCCCGGGGCGCTCGGGGGTGTTGGTCGAGCTGGAGCAGGTCATGCTCGGCATCAAGCTGGAGCTGAGCTATCCCAAGGCCGAGATCCTGCAGCTCTATGCCGACGTCGCCTACTTCGGCCACGGGTACTACGGACTGGCGCAGGCGAGCTGCGGCTACTTCGGCGTCACCTCGTCCGCGCTCAGCTGGCCCCAGGCCGCGATGCTCGCGGGCGTCGTGCAGGCCCCCTCGGCGGACAACCCGCTGACCCACTACGGCGTGGCCAGGGCCAGGGAGGCGCACGTCCTCGGCCGGCTCGTCGCCACGGGAACGCTCACGCAGGCGCAGGCCAGCCAGGCCTACCGTCAGACGTTGCACCTCGCCGGCGGCCCAGGCACCGGCTGCAACGCCTGAACGAGGAGGTGCAGTACGCAACAGGGGCGTCAGCTCGCGTTCGGCCGGTCAGGGTGGTCCCGGGGCTTACGTTCTGGAGAAAGTGCCGTCGCCGGCTGTCTGGTCCGCAGCGCCATGCCCGTTCGCGTGTTGAACGCTGCCGGGGGCCGTCTCGACCGCGGGAAAGCGCCCTTCGTGGCTGGCAGCCGGGGGCTTGTCCGGCGGGGCCGTGCCGCCCGCCGCCACCGTGGTCCCTTCGCCGGCCGATGGGGCGGCCCAGACGAATCTGCGGTAGGACCAGAACCGGAACAGCGTAGCCAGCCCGATACCGGCGTTCAGCGCCAGGAACTCGGCGAGCTTGTTGCCCCGGTAGTCCAGGAGGTAGTAGTTGAACGCGACCACCCCGTCCTGGATCAGCAGGCCGATGCCGTTCAGCGCGAAGAAGATGACGGTCTCGCGGGGGATGCTGGTCCGCTCCCGGTGCTTGAAGGACCAGTACCTGTTGCCGACGTAGGTGACGCACGTGGCGACGATGGTGGCGACGGTCGTCGCCTTGACCGGGCCCAAGCCGAAATGCGTGTGCAGCAGGGCGTAGAGGAGGTTCGTGATGAGCAGCCCGATAACGCCGATCACGCCGAACTTGGCGAATTCATGGATGATCTGCCTGAACCGGTCGTACAAAGCACGTACCACAGTCACCGGGCGATCATCCCTCTCAATTTTCTGTTGCACGACCTCACCATGGTCAGCGGGATGACCGTGGTGACCTTGTGACAGTACCGCCCCGGACGGACCTAGCTGCCCGAGGTGGCCAAACTTTGGCACGCGCGCCACCGATGCCAGGAAAATCTTGTGAGAGGATACCGGCCCGGCCGGTAACCTCGCGTTCGTGCCTGCTGGTCCCGCCATGATACGAGCCCGGGGGCTGGTCAAGCGGTTCGGCAGCTTCACCGCGGTGGACGGAATCGACTTCGACCTGAGCCGGGGGGAGGCGTTTGGGTTCCTCGGGCCGAACGGCGCGGGCAAGTCCTCCACCATGCGGATGATCGGCTGCGTCTCCCCGCCCACCGCGGGTGAGCTCACGATCCTCGGCCTGGACCCGGTCGCGGACGGCCCGGCGATCCGCGCCCGGCTCGGCGTGGTGCCACAGGAGGACAGCCTCGACGTCGAGCTCACCGTGCGCGAGAACCTGCTCATCTACGGGCGGTACTTCGGCCTCTCCCGGGAGGTGATCCGCGACCGTAGCGCGCGCTTGCTGGAGTTCGTCCAGCTCACCGACCGGGCCGGGGACCAGGTCGAGCCGTTGTCCGGCGGCATGAAGCGCCGCCTGACGATCGCCAGGTCGCTCATCAACGAGCCGGACATCCTGCTGCTCGACGAGCCCACCACGGGACTGGACCCGCAGGCCAGGCACGCGGTCTGGGACCGGCTGTTCCGGCTCAAGCAGCAGGGCGTGACGCTCGTGCTGACCACGCACTACATGGACGAGGCCGAGCAGTTGTGCGACCGGCTGGTGGTAATGGACCGAGGGAAGATCGCCGCGGAGGGCTCGCCGCGCGAGCTCATCGGGCGTTACTCGACGCCGGAGGTGCTGGAACTGCGGTTCGACCCGGCCGAGCATCAGCTCGCCGCCGAGAAGCTCGCGGGCGTCTCCGCCCAGCGCATGGAGGTGCTCGCCGACCGGATCCTCTTTTACGTGACCGATGGCGACGTCACCCTGGCGGCGGTGCGGGCGCTCGGGCTGGAGCCGCTGACCTCGCTGGTCCGGCGCAGCACGCTGGAGGACGTATTCCTCCGCCTGACCGGGCGCAGGCTGGAGGACTGATGGCGGTCGCGGCAACCGGCGAGCGGGCGGCGCGCCCCGCGGCGGTGCCGGGGTGGACGTTCGCCGTGCGCCAGTTCCGGTTCTGGCTGACCGACTACCGCCGGACCTGGCGCGGCTCCATCTACTCCAGCCTGCTGAACCCCCTGCTGTATCTGGGCGCGATGGGTATCGGCCTCGGCAAGCTCGTCAACGCGCACAGCCTCGCCGCGCTGGGCGGGATCAGCTACCTGACCTTCATCGCCCCCGCATTGCTCGCGGCCGCCGCCATGCAGACGGCCGTGGGCGAGACGACCTACCCCGTCTACGTCTCGGTCAAGTGGAGCAAGACCTACCAGGCCGCGACCGCCTCACCGCTGCGGCCAGCCGACGTCTTCCACGGCCACCTGCTATTCGTGACGATGCGGCTCACCATGAACTGCGCCATCTTCCTCGCCGTGGCGGCGGCGCTCGGCGCGGTCCAGTCCCCCCTGATAGCGGCGGCGCTGCCGGTCGCCGTGCTCACCGGGCTGGCGTTCGCCACCCCGATCGAGGCGTGGTCGGTGACCCGCACCAAGGACACCTCGTTCGCCGTCATCTTCAGGTTCGGCATGATCCCGCTGTTCCTGTTCTCCGGCACGTTCTTCCCCATCACCCAGCTACCGGGCTGGATCCAGCCGGTCGCCTACGTGACCCCGCTGTGGCACGGGGTCGCGCTGTGCCGCGCGCTCAGCATGGGCACCGCGACCCTTGGTGGCGCGCTGGTGCACGTGGGGTACCTCGCCGCGATGGCCGCCGCGGGGGTGGCGGCCGGGCACCGCACCTACCCACGGCGGCTGTATGTCTGACATCCGGGTCCGCGAGGCGCCGCTGCGCATTCTGCCCTCCGCCCTGGTGACCAGGCCGTGGCGGTCCCTGGGCGGGCAAGGGAGCCTGCACCTGGTGGAACGGCACGCGCGCGTATACCGGCACATGTGGCTGATGCTGGCCTCCGGGGTGGCGGAACCGCTGTTCTACCTGCTGTCGGTCGGAGTCGGGATCGGGCACCTGGTCGGCACGGTGTCCGGGGTGAGCTACGCCGCGTTCGTGGCCCCGGCGCTGCTGGCGACGTCCTCGATGAACGGCGCGATCTACGACTCCACGTACAACGTGTTCTTCCTGCTCAAGTACGCCAAGCTGTACGACGCCGCGCTGGCCACGCCGATGCGGGCGCAGGACGTGGCGCTCGGGCAGGTCATCTGGGCTCTGATCCGCGGCGCCCTGTACGCGTCCGCGTTCACCGTGGTGATGCTGGTGATGGGCCTGCTCAGGTCTCCCTGGGCGGTCGGCGTGCTGCCCTCGGCGCTGCTCACCGGGTTCGCCTTCGGCGCCGCGGGCATGGCCGCGACCACGTTCATGCGCAGCTGGCAGGACTTCGAGTACGTGACCCTGGTAAGCGTGCCGCTGTTCCTGTTCTCCGCCACGTTCTTCCCGCTGAGCGGGTACCCGCGGGCCGTCGCCATCGTGGTGCAGTACACGCCGCTGTACCAGTCGGTCGCGCTGATGCGCGGGCTCGCGCTCGGCGCGGTCGGCCCGGGGCTGCTGTGGCGCGTGGCCTACCTGGCCGCCATGGGCACGACCGGCCTGTACGTCGCCGGGCGCCGGGTGGGCCGTCTGCTGCTCACCTGAGCGGCCCCGCGGCCGCCGCTAGGCTGGCCATACCGGGTCGAGGCATGGCGATCCGTGCGGGCTGGGAGGAGAGGGCTGCGGGGATGCCACGGGATGATGGGGCGCCGCCGGCGGTAGCCGACGGCGCCGGGCCCACCGTGGCTGGCCAGGACGCGGAACGGGCCGGCCAGGGCGAAGCCCTGGCCGGCCTTCCGGAGCGGGCGCAGCGCGCCGAACCGGGCGAGAGGGGACCCGCCCGCCGCGAACGGGGTGCGGCAACGGACCCGGTTGCGTGGCTGATCGCGCTCCTCGCGTTCACGGCCTACGACCTGCTCTCGGTCTTCCGCTACCTGCGGCTCGACCCCGGCTCGTGGGACCTGGGCATCTTCACCGAGTACGTCAAGCAGATCGCCCACCTCCGCGCGCCCGTGGTCGCCATCAGGGGCACCGGCTTCAACCTGCTCGGCGACCACTTCCAGCCCATCGTGGCGCTGATCGCGCCGCTCTTCCGGCTGTTCCCGACGCCGGAGATGCTGCTGGTCGTCCAGGCCCTGCTGACCGCGATCTCGGTGATCCCCGTGTGCCGGGCCGCGCAGGAACTGCTTGGCACCTGGCCGAGCCGGGCAATCGGCCTTGCCTACGCCTTCTCGTGGGGCCTGCAGCAGATGATCAATTTCGACTTCCACGAGATCGCGTTCGCTGTCCCGCTGCTGGCCTTCTCGCTGTCCGCGCTGGTGCGCCGCAGGCTGCGCCCGGCGGTGCTCTGGGCGCTGCCGCTGGTCTTCGTCAAGGAGGACCAGGGATTCACCGTGGCCGCGATCGGCCTGGTCATGCTCGGCATGGGCCTCGCCGGGGTGCGCGCCGCGCGGAATAGGACGCTGACGCCCGGCGGAGCAGTGGTAGCCCGGGGGGACACTCCACCCCCTGGGGACACCCCAGACCCAGATGGCCCTGGAACCCCCCGATGGCCTAAAGGCCCCGTGACTTCGTCTCGTGGCCTTGGCCGTGACGAGGCGGGGGCATGGGCCAGGGCCGGAGTCTTCCTGGCCGGGTGGGGCCTGGCCTGGTCCGTGCTCGCGATCGCGGTCATCGTCCCGCACTTCAACCCCGCCCATCACTACCCGTACTGGAACGACGGAGGGGTGATCGCGCCCGGCGGGCACCTCTCGCTGGCCGGCGTATGGCACCAGCTGGCCCACGCGGGCACCGAGAAGCTGTGGACCACCTACCTGATCCTGCTGCCGGTGGCGTTCCTCGCGCTGCGCTCGCCGCTGGTCCTGGTCGCCGTGCCCAGCCTCGCGCTGCGCTTCCTGTCCACCAACAGCTACTTCTGGGGCGACGGCTGGCACTACAACGCGACCGTCATGCCGATCGTGTTCCTGGCCGCGATCGACGGCATGGCCAGATTCCGCGCCGCATCGGCGCGGCGCGCCGCTTCGGCCAAGGCCCCGGTGACGGAGTCACGGGGGCCTTTTGGCCATCGGCGGGTTCCAGGGCCATCGGGGTCTGGGGTGTCCCCAGGGGGTGGAGTGTCCCCCCGGGCTGGCGGCGCCCGAGGGCGGGCGTGGGCCAGGCTGCCCTACCCAGGTGAGGCCGTGGCCCGGTACGGCGCCCTGGTCATGCTGGTGCTGGCCGGCTGGCTGGCGTTCCGGTTCCCGCTCGACGGGCTCTGGAACTCCCAGACGTACCTGATCGCACCGCACGTCAGCGCGGAGGACGCGGCCATCGCGAGGGTGCCGCCCGGGGTGACCGTGGAGGCGACGCTGTCCATGCTCGCCCCACTGGCCGCGCGCGACACGACCTACTGGATCGGCACCAGCCCCAACCCGGCACCGCAGTACATCGTGTTCGACGACGACAACAGCGGCTGGTCCCCGCCGCCGGGCAACGTGCTCACGTTCGTCGACCAGCGTCACCCGGGCTACCAGTACCTGCGGATCTTCCTGGACAACAACGTCTACGTGTTTCGCAGAGACGGGCGTACTGGCGGGTAGGTTCTTCCTAGAGTGCCCGGTAGTGGGGCGCTGGAATAGTGAGCGGCGGTCCCAGGCAATCCCTGGCAAGGCCCGAGGGGGGAGGCAGCCTGGAGGGCTGTTGACCGACGAGAACGCAGCCAGGGGCAGCCTGGGCGCCGCGAGCCCAGCAGCTCCGCTGCCGGGTGCTCTCGCCCGGCGGGCCGGTGCGTCCGGCCCC
>Ga0070698_100000432_pt1 | contig 44665 bp, 41 predicted proteins | sample KBSK1502metaG_FD_65477 | JGI IMG/M metagenome (GOLD analysis project Ga0070698, IMG submission 65477) | Corn, switchgrass and miscanthus rhizosphere microbial communities from Kellogg Biological Station, Michigan, USA - KBS K1-50-2 metaG | ecosystem: Host-associated > Plants > Roots >...
AGTGCAGGATCGTCGAGTCGTACATCGGCGTTCGCGGGGTGTCAGCTCGCCTCGAGTGCCGCGACGAATCTGGACGGTGGAAGCGACGCGCGACGTGGCGCACTCTGCGGTCGCTGCTGCTGTTTCGGCGCCGCCAACGAGTGCTGCACAACGTAGGACCCTAACTTCGGGCCTGATCACTACCTTGAAGTGAGCCGCCGGCATCGTGGTCGTTGGCTCAGCCTCCGCTCCCGAGACGGACGCACACGATCCTGGATCCGCGAGGCTCGCTGCCCTGGAACGTGCCCAGCCGAGCCCGGGAGCACGGGTCTGCCGCGATCAGAACACCTGTTGATCTCCTCCTCGGTCCTACCGATCATCTCGTGCAGACACTCGAGGCACGACGCGAACGCTGGGGCCTCAGCTACGTCGTGGTCTTCGAGAGGGCGATCGAGGAGTTCGCTCCCGTGGTCGCTCGGCTCGCAGGCAATTGAAGCCGGTAGCCGTTAATGAATCGAGGAGAGGGTCGTTCCTCCGACCCTGACTTTGCAGGTCGTCTGACTCCCCTGACTATTCGGAGAATGGGCTTGAGAGTTTGTTCGGGAATCCGCGAATTCGATGCGACGAGGGGTCTCGCACGGGCGTCTATCTGTAGATCAGCCGCCATTGGCTATGGCGTCCTGTTCACGCTCGACAAGGCGGACGCGCAGCCGCGAGGAGGTACTACCGATGAAGACCGCAGGCAACTGGGTCGACCCGTTCGATGAGATGTCGGACGAGGAGTTCGACGCTCACGTAGACAAGTTGCTCGCCGTCCGGCCCGCCACCGTGGCGGTCTCGCTGCGGATGGCGCCCGAACTATTGGGGCGCGTAAAGCGCGAGGCAGGCCGAGCCGGCGTGCCCTACCAGACGTTCATGAAGGGCATTCTCGAAGCTGGACTCTCGAGTCTGGAACGAAGGGGCCTTAGGCCGATTCGCGCGAGGCCGCGACGCGGGGGGACACGCCGATCAGTCTGAGCCGTTCACCGGCTCGCCCCACTGGCTCTGGGGATGTCTGAAAGCACCGCTCCGGAGAGGAGATCTTGGCTCTCGGATCGAGCTCGAGGAGTTCTTCGGCGTCGTTGACCCGTCTCACGTTCGACTTTCTCGGGCTCGCATTCCCCTGTGCATGCTGGGACCCAACCATCAGGAGAATCGTTCAGGATTACGTGATTCCGTGAGGCCTGTCCGACCCGCCGTGTGGGCGCTTTTCGCTCTCGCGGCAGCATTTGCTCTGTTCTACTTCGGCACCGTGCCGGGTGAGGTGCTGCTCGGTCTTCTGATCGTTGCTGGTTTGGTTTCCGGCGTGATCCTGGTGCTAGGTCGACGCGGATGGCGGCGCTCGGAGTGAAGTCTCGTGGCGGGACGTCTCCGCGAGGTCGCTCGCAGCTCACGCCGCTGGGCGCGGAAAACCAGCCCGGAGAGCTCATCGGCGCGGTCGAGTTCATCAGTCCGTCTGATCGTGTTGATCGTGGTCGAGCTCAAGACGTTTCGGTCGCCTCCATTGGGACACGCGAAACGCTTGGGATTGGTTAAGGTAGATACGTGCTTTTCCATTTCGTCGAGCGGAAGTGGTGGTACTTCCTCTTCTCGGCACTGCTCATCGTGCCGGGCGTGTTCTTCCTCGCGATCGGCGGCCTGCGGCCGGGGATCGAGTTCAAGGGCGGCACCCTTCTCGAGATCACCTTCGCGACGCGGCCCGACGACTCGCAGCTGAAGGCGTTCTTCACGTCGCACGGTCACGACGAAGCGACGATCCAGGGCGTTGCCGGCGGGGGCGTCGAGGTCAGGACGACGGAGATGCTTCCGCAGGAGCTCGTGACCACCGGTCAGGACCTGAAGAACACGTTCGGGCCTGACACGCGGATCACGAACTCGTCGGTCGTGAGCCCGTCATTCTCGGTCGAGCTGATCCAAAACGCGATCAAGTCGATCGCTCTCGCCAGCGTTCTCATCGTGCTCCTCATCGCCTGGGCATTCCGCAACTTCGGCTGGGCCGCCTTCCGCTACGGCATCGCCGCGATCGTCGCTCTCCTCCACGACGCGGCCGTCGTGCTCGGCATCTTCGCGATCCTGGGTTTCTTCTTCAAAGTCGAGGTCGACAGCCTCTTCGTCACCGCGGTCCTGACGATCATCGGCTTTTCGGTCCACGACACGATCGTGGTCTTCGACCGCATCCGTGAGAACCTTCGCCTGAATCCGGGCGAGGCGCTCAATCCGGTGATCAACTACTCGATCATGCAAACCCTCGCGCGATCCGTAATCACCTCGTTGACCGTCGTGTTCACGCTGCTCGCGCTCTTCCTCTTCGGGGGGTTCTCGGTCCGCAACTTCGCGCTCGCGCTGCTCGTCGGGATCATCTCCGGGACATACTCCTCGATCTTCAACGCAAGCCAGATCATCTCGCTTTGGCAGGAGATCGAGGATCGTGTCCGTCACCGCCGCCTCGCGGCCGCGACCTAGGTAGAGTCGCCGCGAATGCGGCGACGTCTCGGGGTCGTCCTTGTGGTCGTCCTGATCGCGATCGTGTGGCGTCCGCTCCTGCGACCCGTCGGGGCAGGCGCAATCCTCGTTGCCGACATCTACTCGAGCGCCCTCTGGGACAAAAACCTTGCCGAATACGTCACGCCACTCCCTCTGGTAAGCGGAACGCGTGAATCGTTTGGGGGCATCGAGATGCGCGTGACCTGGTGGCGTCCCGGGTGGGGTGACCGCCATCCCGCTTTGATGCTGGTGAACGGGGCGACGGCACTCGGGAATGACGATCCCGAGACCACGCGACTCGCCGAAGCCCTTGCGCGAGCCGGCTATCTCGTGATGCTGCCGGAGTTCCCGTTCATCCGGGAAGGCACCCTCGAGCCTCGCGCGGCCGCGATCATCGACGAGGCCTTCGCGAGATTGGGTCGCGCGCCGGATACGCGTGGCATGCCCATCGGAGCTTTTGGATTCTCGGTAGGCGGGGGAATGCTGCTCGCTGCAGCCGGACAGTACGAGGCGCTCTCACACGCTGCCTATGTCGGAGCTCTCGGGGCCTACTACGACCTTGACACATACCTCGCGAGCGTGGTCACGCGGACGCAGGTCGTGGGCGGTGCGCCAATGGCCTGGGATCCGGACCCCATAGCGCGCCTGCGGCTGCCGCTCGCGGCCGCGGCGGTGGTGACCGATGCGCGCGACCGCGCGCTCCTCGAGGAGGAGCTCCGGACACACGACGGCCGAACCGAAAACGACCCACCGGTCGAGATTGGTACCGAAGCAGGATCGCTCTGGCGCGCGCTCAGGGCGAGCGACTATGACGTCGCCCTGGCTCGCATTCGCGGGCTGCCGACAACCATGAGGAAGGTGTTCGACGATCTCTCGCCGCGCTCGAGCTGGGCCGAAATTCGCGCGCCGGTCTTCTGGCTCCACGACGTGGGCGATCGCTTCGAGCCGGTGAGCGAAGCCGAGACGGCGGCGGCGATCCCTCATGACGGGCCGACACGCTTCCAGCGGACGGCGCTCCTCTCGCACGCTGCAGCCCTCGGTGCCGGCGCGAAGGAAAAGGGGCTCGACTTCTGGATACCCGAACTCAGCGGGCTCTTACTGTTCGCGGCCGGAGCGCTCGGGGCCGGCGGTTAGAGCGAAGGACGCCGCGTAGACTCCAATGGTGGGGCTCAAGCGGCTGATCTCAGGGTCGGCGGGAACGGTGCTGGTCGGCGTGCTCGCCGGATTCGTCATCGCGTCGGCGGGCGGTATCTTCATTCAGGACAGCGGCTTGTTCGGCGCGAGCGGTGAATCGCCCATCGCGCGGACCTACATGCTCGCCCTGTTGAAACGGGATCCGAATTCCATCGTGGGCATCCGCCCGAACCAGAGCATTGCCCAGCGAGCCGCGGAGATCCAAAACGCTGATACCAGTCGGACTACCGGCGATATTCAGCCACTCTCGCTCACCTACATCGGCGGCGCGTCTGTTGGCGCCTATTCGGTCCACATCTACGCCGTCGGCCTTCGTACCGCACAGGGTGTCGATCAGTTCTTCCCGCTCGCCTTGACCGTCTACGGTGGCAAGGTGCGGCGCAGTGAATGAGTCAAGGGCTATCGCCACGCTCGCCCTCTTTGCCGTCGGTCTCCTCGGCGGGGTGGTCGTGCATGCGTTCCTCGACAAGGGACCGGCCGAGAACCCGTACCCGGCGCTCCCCAAGGTCGACGAGCCGCGCGCCGCGCACGACATCGTCGCCGCGGTCGGCGCGGACGACGCGCAGGCTCTCTCGAGGATGTTGGATTCCACGATGCTGACCGATCTCGACGCCGCCATTCAACCCATCGTCGATGTCCGCACCACAAAGTTCGTGGGGGCCGTCGAAAGCGAGGGAAAGCTTCTCTCGGCCTACGTAGTGACCGGAAAGACCGCGGAAGGGATCGATTTCGTCGTGGGATTCGTACTACGGGTGTCGAATGATCAGGTGGTAGGTGTGAATTGACCCCTCGAGGAATTCTGACGACGAGCGCCTTTGTGCTCGAACACAACAAACGGCGCCTGCTGATCCTTCTCGGGATCGCCGCGCTCGTCCTTTTCTTCTACGGAATACGCAGCGTGTTCGAGGGCCTCGCCGCCCTAGTGGGCCAGATGCCCGGCCTACTCATCACCCTCATCTTCTACGCCTTCGCGTTCATCGCACAGTTCGGCGCGCTCATGTGGTTCCTCTCGCGTCCCCGCACGTACACCGTCACCCCTGACGACCCCCAGATCGGACTCAGCTTCAACGATTACCGTGGCCAGCCGGATCTCGTCGACCACGCCAAGACGCTCGTTCGCATCCTCGGCGGGGTCGAGCGTTTCAAGCAGGCCGGCGGCGAGATGCCGAAAGGGATGCTGCTCTCGGGTCAGCCCGGCACGGGCAAGACCTTCCTCGCGGGCGTCATCGCCGCTGAGGCGAACCTTCCGTTCATCTACATCGACGCCTCGAGTCTCCGGAGCATGTGGATGGGCGTGGACGCGCTCATCATCATTTCGCTCTTCCGCAAGGGTCGGGGACTCGCGCGCAAGTACGCGAAGGCGGGCACTCCGGGCGCTTGCATCCTGTTCATGGACGAGATCGACTCCGTCGGAATGTCGCGCGGCGGCGTCCAAGGTGGACAGCAGCAGGGCGGCATGGGGCCGATGGGCATGTTCGGTGGGACGGGCATGAGCCTCAACACCCTCTTGAACCAGATGGACTCCCTGAACGCGCATGTCGAGGACCGCTTCAAGGTCAGGATGGCGCGCTGGCTCGGCCTCGTCCGCGGCCCGGTCCCGCCGAAGCCGCTCGTCTTCGTCATCGGAGCGACCAACCGGCCGGACACCCTTGACGTGGCGCTTACGCGTCCCGGTCGTCTCGACCGTTCGCTGATCGTCTACCCGCCGGATGGCGAGGGGCGAAAGGACATCATCCAGCACTACCTGAATCAGAAGGCGCACGACGAGACGTGCGATGTCGACATGATGGCGCAGGACTCCGTCGGATGGACCCCGATTCACATCAAGACGATCATCAACGAGGCGCTGATCGTCGCGAACGAGGACGGCCGCGACAAGCTCACGTACAAGGACTGGCTCAATGCAGCCGACATGCGTTTCTTCGGACTCAAGCAGCCGATCCAGAAGATGAGCGCCGACGACAGGCGTGCGGTCGCGTACCACGAGGCTGGCCACGCTGTGGTGACGCGTTATCTCAAGCCCGAGGACCGTATGCAGAAGGCATCGATCATCCGTCAGGGCGAAGCGCTCGGGCTCGTATCGCGTTCCGAGCGTGAGGAGCGGTTCCAGCTGCACGCGCGACAGATCGAAGTCGACATCATGATCTCGCTCGGGTCCCGTGCGGTCGAAGAGCTCATCCTCGGGACGAAGCTCGCTGGCGCGAGCTCCGATCTCCAGGCGGCGACTTCCCGAGCATTGACATATGTGGCCCGCCTCGGCATGGGCTCGACGTTGCTCGTCGCGCCAGGGAACGCCCTGGGCGGTTTCCCCGAGCCCGTCCTGGTCCTTGCGGACAAGATGCTGAGCGAGCTCTTCGAAGAGACCAAGCGCCTCATCCGCGAGAAGGAATACGCGGTGCACGCCGTCGCGGCAGCGCTGATGGAGCGCAAGGAGCTCATCGGGTCGGAGCTCGATGAGGTGTTCGCTTATGCGGACGAAGCCCACCCCGACAAGGCGGCTCCGTTCGTTCGCAAGCCGCTCGTCCTCCCGACGATGGAGGAGATGCTCAAGCAGAACGGCGCGAACGGTCACGTGCCGGTCCTGACCATTCCGGTGGCTCCGGGGGCGCAGCCCGGTCCCGTGCCAGGTCCGGTTCCGCCGGTCCCCGTCCCGCCTATCGGTGGCGGAGGTCAGCCCACCTAGCGCCAGGCCTCCGCGAGCTCTGCGAGCGTGACGAAGCGGACCGGGCCGCGGTCCGCGTCGTACCGGAGCGGGCCGAACGCATCGAAGAGCGCCTCGATCGCCGCGCGCTCGGTCGCGTCGATCGTCCCCGGGTGACTGACGATCGTGAGCGCGCGCCGCGCCGGGGCGATCTCTCCGGCCGGCGCGAGATACGACAGGTCGGCACGGATGATCGGCTGGATCGTCCGTACGTCGAAGGCGTACGTGTTCCCACCTATCGTCGGCGCCTCGAGGAGCGGCAGATCGCCGGGCTTGTTCGCATCCGTCGACGATGGCCGGTAGGGCTGCGCATCCGCGGCAAGCGTCCACGGGTAGGGGAGCCGCCCGAACGCGCCCGCCGGGACGGCGCTCGCATCGGCCGCAAACCCTAGTGCCGCGAGCGTCCGGAGCGTCGCGTCGTCCGCGAATTGGCCACCCGCGCGGAAGGTCGTCGGCCGAGCGAGCCCGTGTTCCGACATGAGGCGAAGCGAGTACTCGATGAGCGCGAGCTGGTCGCTCTCGGCGTAGGCGCTGAGCGGAACGTCGTAGCCGTCGCCCCGCCCGGCCCAGCTCGGCGACGTCCGCGGCACGAGCCCGGCGGCACGCACGAAATCGGTCCACATGTGCAGGTGTAGCGAGACCTCGTCGCCGGCCGCGGCGCGCCCTTTCGTCCACGCGAGCATCGTCTCCGCGCGTGCCGGCGTGACCTGCTGTGTCGTCCAGACTCGCGGATTCCACATCACGGTCATCGGGATCTTGAAGCCCTCCGCGATGGCCGCGGTGTTCGCCAGGGCCTCGTCGCTCGCTGCGTCGCCTTCGAAGTCGAGTGTCCATATGACGTACTCGGGGGCGGACAGCTTGAACTCGTACGTGGCGACGACCGAGTCCCCCTGCGCGAGACGTTCGACGACATCGACGGCGTAGCTTCCGGGGGCCAGACCGTGGAGGTCGAACGTCGCCGCGCGAAGGTTCGGTCCCGTGGCGAGCTCGAGCGGAGCCTCGGTGCCAATCGGTCGTAGCCGCGCGAACGCCTCGGTAGGCGACGGATCGCCGTCGAACTGGACGAGAACGCCGGCCGGTGGACCCTGGAGTCCGTCGGGCACCGTATGGAAGCGCCGCGCGTTGCCAACGATCCGCGCTCCGACCGCCGCCGAGGGCCGCGACGCAGCCGAGAGCGATGTCACAGGCGACTGGCTGGCACCGGGCGAACGACTCTCGACGAGAGTCGCGTTCGGCGCACATGAGCCAAGGAGCACGACGAGGGTGAACACCCGTGCGAGATACTTGAAGGTCAGATGACCTTCGCGGCGCAGCGGCGCTGGATCATGCCCAAAAAGGCCGGGGATGCACCGGATGGTATCCCGGCGCTCGTCGCGCAGGTGCTTGCCTGCCGTGGCCTCGCCGCGGCCGACATGGCCGACTTCCTCGCGGCGCGTCCGACCGAGGAGGGCCCGCCGATGATCGATCTGGACCGTGCGGTCGAGCGTCTGCGTCGTGCGCTCGCGGCTCGCGAGCGCATCGTCGTCTACGGGGACTACGACGTCGACGGGATCGCCGGGTCGGCCATCCTCGTGCGCGCCTTCCGTCAGCTCGGCTTCGTGGTCGGTGCGTACATCCCGAACCGCTACGAGGAGGGCTACGGCCTCAACGCGACGGCCCTGCGGCAGCTCGCGGCGGACGGCGCGAAGGTCATCGTGAGCGTGGACTGCGGCATCACCGCGGTGAAGGAGGCAGCGCTGGCGCGCGAGCTCGGCGTGGATCTCATCGTGACCGACCACCACCACCCACCGGCCGACCTTCCGGACGCGTACGCGCTCGTCAATCCGCGGCGGCCCGGCGATCCGTCGATCGACAAGGAGCTCGCGGGTGCGGGCGTGGCGCTCGTGCTCGCGAGGCGTCTGCTGGGCGAGATCGCGTACGCCCTGCGGCAGGACGAGCTTCTGCAGCTCTGTGCGCTCGCGACGGTCGCCGACGTCGTGCCACTCCGCGGGGCGAACCGGGTGCTCACACGTCTCGGTCTCGAGGCGCTGAACCGCGCGCCCCTCGTCGGCGTGCGGGCGCTCGTCGAGCGTGCCGGTCTCAAGCTCGGGCGTGTCGGTGCAGGAGAGATCGGCTTCGTGCTCGGTCCCCGCCTCAACGCGGCTGGTCGTATCGACGACGCCGAAGACGCGCTGCGGCTCCTTCTGACCGAGGACGCCGACGAGGCGAAGAAGCTCGCCGAGAGCCTCGAGCAGCGCAACACCGAGCGGCAGGAGCTCACGCGACAGGTCGTCGCCGGCGCCCGCGAGCGCGCGCAGGAGCGTCCCGATGCGTGGATCACGATCGTCGCCGATGCCGAGTGGCCCGCCGGCATCGTCGGGCTGGGCGCGTCGCGGCTCGTCGAGGACTACGGCCGGCCCGCGATCGTGATCGCCATCGACGGGAACGAAGGCAAGGGCTCGTGCCGTTCGATCGTCGGCGTGCACATCGCCGAGGCGCTCGATGACTGCGACGACATCCTGATCAAGCACGGCGGCCATGCGATGGCGGCGGGTTTCTCCGTCTCCGTCGATCGCATCTCGGACCTCATCGAGCGTCTCGATGCGGTCGTGCGCGAGCGTCTCCGCGGCGAGCGGCCGGTTCCGACGATCCGCGTCGACGCCGAGATCGCTCCGGAGATCCTGACGAGCAAGCTCGCGCTCGAGCTCGCGACGCTCGAGCCGTGCGGTGCCGGGAATCCGCGACCGTACCTCCTCATCCGTGATGTGCGCGTGTACGACATCCGTCAGGTGGGTGCTGACGCCGACCACCTCCGCTGCAAGGTCACCGTCGGGCGGTTCACCTTCGACGCGACGGCTTTCCGGCGCGGCGATCACGCCGACGGGATGACCGAAGCCGGCCGCGTCGATGCGGTCGTCTCCATCGGAACGGGCCTGCGCGGATTCGTCGAGCTCGAGCTGCGCGACTTCGGCCCGGTCGGAACGGCCGCCGAGATGGAAACCATTGAGGGGCTGCGCCCCTCAGCCCCCAAGGTGTTGGTCGGGTAATGGCGGAGCGCGCCCCGACGATCACTTCACGGATCGTGAGCATCACCGATCGGCTGCGCCCGCAGCGCCACGGAAACGTCGATGCCGATGTGCTGGCGAAGGAAATACTCCGCCACTACCCGGAGGGCGACGCCGAGCTCGTCCGCCGTGCGTACGGCTACGCGGCCGAAGCGCACGAGGGTCAGAAGCGGGTGTCCGGCGAGCCCTACATCACGCACCCGGCCGCCGTCGCGATGCTCGTCGCCGAGCTCGGGATGGATCCCGCGACGGTCGCCGCGGCGCTCCTCCACGACGTGCCCGAGGACACCGCGAAGACGGTCGAGGACGTGCGGCGCGAGTTCGGTGAGGAGATCGGGCGGCTCGTCGACGGCGTCACCAAGCTCTCTCGCCTCTCGGGTCAGTCACGCGACGAGCATCAGGCCGAGAACATCCGAAAGATGCTGCTCGCGATGGCCGATGACCTCCGGGTCGTGATCATCAAGCTCTGCGACCGGCTGCACAACATGCGCACGCTCGCGCCGCTCCCGCCCGAGAAGCAGAAGCGCATCGCACGGCAGACGATGGACATCTACGCGCCGCTCGCGCACCGCCTTGGGATCTGGCAGATCAAGTGGGAGCTCGAGGATCTCGCGTTCAAGTACCTCGAGCCCGATCACTACCGCGAGGTCGCCGAGCAGCTCGCGGCGCGCCGTCAGGTCCGCGAGCGCTACATCGATGCGACGATGAAGACGCTCCGCGACGAGCTCGAGAAGGCCGGCGTCCGGGCGGAGCTGTCGGGTCGCGCGAAGCACCTTTGGTCCATCGCTCAGAAGATGCGCCGCAAAGGCGTCGGCTTCGAAGAGGTCTACGACGTCCTCGCGATCCGGGTGATCGTCGACGACGTCCCGTCCTGCTACGCCGCGCTCGGCGTGGTGCACACGCTGTGGCCCCCGATCCCGGGGCAGTTCGACGACTACATCGCGGTGCCGAAGGCGAACATGTACCAGTCGCTCCATACCGCGGTGATCGGCACGGGCGGTCAGCCGGTCGAGATCCAGGTGCGCACGAAGGACATGCATGACCTCGCCGAGTACGGCATCGCGGCGCACTGGCGGTACAAAGAGGGTGGCAAGGGCGACCGCGACTACGAGTCCAAGCTCGCGTGGGTGCGCCAGCTCCTCGAATGGCAGCACGACGTCGCCGACGCGCAGGAGTTCGTCGAGTCGCTCAAGGTCGACGTCTTCCAGGACCAGGTCTTCGTCTTTACGCCGAAGGGCGAGGTCAAGGGACTACCGGCCGGCTCCACGCCGATCGACTTCGCGTACCGGATCCACACCGACGTGGGCCATCGCACGATCGGCGCGAAGGTCAACGGTCGCATCGTGCCGCTCGACCACCGGCTCGCGTCCGGCGACATCGTCGAGATCGTCACGAGCAAGGCCGCCCGCGGGCCGTCGCGCGACTGGCTCACGATGGTCCGGACGCCTGGGGCGCGCGAGAAGATCCGCGCCTGGTTCAAGCGAGCGCAGCGCGACGAGAACATCACCCACGGCAAGGAGCTTCTGGACAAGGAGCTCAGGCGCATCTCGCAGCGCGAGCTCGGAGACATCTCCGATGAGGACCTTCGCCGCGTGACCGAAGCGCTGAACCTGCACGACGTCGACACGCTCTTCGCTTCGCTCGGCTACGGAGCGCTCACCGCGTCACAGGTGGTCACGCGGCTCGGCATCACCGACGACACGCAGCTCGCGATCCCCGAGGTCGCGCCGCCCATGCCGCCCGACACGTCGCGCGGTGGAGTGAACGTGAAGGGGGTCGGCGATCTCTTGATCCGGTTCGGCGTCTGCTGCAATCCCGTGCCCGGGGACAAGATCGTCGGCTACATCACGCGCGGCCGCGGGGTCACGGTCCACCGCGCCGACTGCTCGAACGTGAGGGGGACGGCGGACAAGGAGCGCTTTGTCGACGTCGAGTGGGAGCGCTCGACGACGCGGACATACCCGGTCGCCATCCGGATCGAGGGATGGGACCGGGACGGCTTCCTGCGCGATGTCGCCGCCGTGATCAGCGAGAACCAGGTACAGCTCCTCGCGCTATCGGCGCAGGCGAATCCCGACAAGACCGCGACGGTCAATGCGACGCTTCAGGTCACCAGCGTCGAGCAGCTCTCACGCGTGCTCGCGAAGCTCGAAGGCGTGCGCGACGTCTTCAGCGTCCACCGCGATGGCCGGTAGGCCTGCTCGGTATTCAGTTAGCGCGCGACTGGGTTAGCGCTTCGCGCCGACAGGCTCCCGCGCAGGTTCCGGCGTCGGCACGAAGCCCAGCTGCTGGAGCATGCCAAGCTGGTCCTGGACGGACCAGTGCTCCACCACTTTTCCATTGGCCAACCGGGAGATGTGGATCGCCTCCCACCTGGCGCGCTTGCCGCTCGCTGGCATCCCGGCGAAATCGCCCTTCATCGTGCCGGTGGCGCTGATGTGGCGGACCGTGAGGTCTCCTTCGGCGATCTGATGCTCGATCGTGACCTTGAAGTCGGGGAAAGCGCTTCGGAGCGCTCTAGCCAGGGCCTTCACACCTTCCCTTCCGGGCGGCAGGCCCGGCGGAAGCTGGGAATGGTCGAGGAAGTCCGCCGAGATCACCTCGTCGATCACGTCGAGTCGGCCTTGGTTGAAGGCTTCCAATGTGATGCGCGCGTCGATTGCCTTGTTTTTCTCACTCTGCTCAGACATCGTGTTTCCTCCCTTTAGATCCCTCGCAAGCCGGTCGTCACTCAGCGCTTCGCGCCCGCCGGCTCCTCCGCTGTCTCAGGCATGACGCCGAGCTGGCGCAGGACGCCAGCGACGTCGTAGTAGCGGCGCTCCTCGACGATCTCACCACGCTCGTTGAGCCGCGTGAACCCCGCGCCCTTCAGCTCAATGCGCTTGTTCGTCGGAGGCAGGTCCTGACCCGTCGGCGTCTCGAGCGGGCCCGTCTGCGTTCCCGTCAGGAGAACCTCGTCCGCGCCGTTGCGATCGTCCTTCTCGATGGTTGCGATGAGCTCGTAGCGGATGTCCGGAAAGCCTCTGAAGAACGTGGCTGCGTCTTTGCGGATGGCATCGCGACCGCGGAGCGGCTCCGGATACATCGGGTCGTACGCGACGGCGTCATCCGCGTAGAGCTTCGCGAGCCCGTCGAGGTCGTGCTTGTTGAACGCATCGGCCACCTTCCGTGACGTGTCCTGATACTTGCCCATTCGTGTTGCCTCCCCCGGTGAATAGTCGCCACGGCAAGCCTAGGCGCGCAGCAAGCGCACAGGCAGGCACGACGCGCCCCTACACTCGATCCTCTTGACCTCTTCCACGATCACCGCTACGGAGACTGCGTGGAAACGTCGTTATCGCGCGGCGCGCCTTTTGTTTCCCTCGTGGGCCCGGGACAATTCCGACCGCCTCGTCTACACCTCGAACGCGAGCGGGAAGTTCGAGGTCTACGCGTGGGACCGGGTCACCGGCGAGCATCGGCAGGTCACCGACCGGCCCGCGGGCACCGGCTACATGGTCCCGCCGCGCCTCGATCCCGCGGGGAGGCGCATCTACTGGTTCGACGACGCGAAGGGCAACGAGCTCGGGCATTTCCGGGTCGAGCTCTTCGGCCGCGGTGGATCCGAGCCGATCCTCGGACACCTTCCGCAGGCGTACAGTGCGCGCATCGCGGTCGGGTCGTCGTTCAAGATCGTCGGCCGGTCCCGCAGCGACGAGGGCACCACCATCTATCTCGTCCGGGACGACGCCGAGCCGGCGCTCCTGTACTCGCATCCGCAGAGCGCGGCGGTCGTCGGCATCTCGCGCGACGAGCGGCTCTTCGCGATCGCGCACAGCGAACACGGGGATAGCCGTAATCGCGCGTTACGCGTTCTCGACCTGGCCGGCGACCGGGTCGCCGAGCTGTGGGACGGTCCTGGCAAGGGGCTCGAGCCATCGCGCTGGTCGCCCGTCGTCGGAGATCAGCGCCTCATCGTCCTGCACGAGCGGCAGGGTCTGAAGCGTCCACTGATCTTCGACGCGGCGACGGGCCGCGACGAGGAGCTCGCGATCGATCTTCCCGGCGAGGTCTCCGCCGACTGGTACCCCGACGCGCACGCGATGCTCATCACGCACGATCACCGCGGGCGGGGGGAGCTGTACCGGCTCGATCTCGCGACGAAAGACCTCGAGCGGCTTCCGACGGAACCGGGCAGCGTGAGTGAGGCTCGGGTCCGCCCCGACGGCGACGTCTGGTACATGTGGCAGAACGCCGCCGAGCCGCCGGTGATCCGCGGCCGCGATGGGGTCGTGATGCGAGCGCCCGGAGACCCGGCGCCGGCGGGAACGCCTTACCGGGACGTCGACGTCGACGGTGTGCACGTCTTCGTCGCCGAGCCGAAGGGCCGCCGGCCGCACCCGACGATCTTCATCATTCATGGCGGACCGGAGGCGCACGACCGCGACGAGTTCTCGGCGCGGAATCAGGCGTGGGTCGACCACGGGTTCGCGGTGGTGCTCGTCAACTACCGCGGCTCGAACGGATACGGGAAGCTGTGGTGTGACGCGATCGTCGGCAGGCCTGGGCTGACCGAGCTCGAGGACATCGCTAAGGTGCAGGACTGGGTCGTCCAGCTCGGGATCGCCGATCCGAAGCGCACGATCCTGTCCGGCGGATCCTGGGGCGGCTATCTCACCCTCCTTGGTCTCGGCGTGCAGCCGGAGCGCTGGGCGCTCGGCATCGGAATCGTCCCGATCGGCGACTACGTCGCGGCGTTCGAGGACGAGATGGAGCCGCTCAAGAAATACGACGCCGATCTCTTCGGCGGGACGCCCGCCGATGTCCCCGACGTCTATCGCAGAAGCAACCCGATCACCTACATCGAGAGCGTGAAGGCACCGATGCTCCTGCTCGTCGGACAGAACGACCCGCGCTGTCCTTCTCGCAGCGTGGATATCTATCGGGACCGCCTGCTCGAGCTGGGCAAGAAGTTCGAGGAGTACCGCTTCGACGCGGGGCACGGCTCGCTGGTCGTCGACGAGCAGATCCGCCAGGTCGAGATGCAGATAGCGTTCGCGGCGCGGAATCTGGGAACGCAGGAGCCGATCGCGTAGCGCGTCCCGCCCGCGATGGTCCTCGTTCCGTTGCGAACGACACATTGCATCGCTCGGCACGGAATTTCGCCGCCTTGATGTTGTTCAATCACCAAACGCCATTGACTGGAGCACGACCGTTATGACGCAGGCCGCCGTTAGCCCGACGCCCCTCGGGGTGGACCCGCGGACGCGCACCCAAATCGTCGCAGCGGTCCTTCTGGGCTTGTTCCTCGCGGCCCTCGACCAGACCGTCGTCGGGACGGCGCTGCCGCGGATCGTCACCGACCTTCGTGGCAACGACATCTATACCTGGGCGTTCACCGCATATCTCCTGACGGCCACCATCAGCGGCCCGATCTACGGGAAGCTGTCGGACCTCTTCGGTCGCCGGCCGATCCTCCTGTTCGCGGTGACCGTGTTCCTTATCGGCTCGCTCCTCTCGGGTCTCTCGCAGACGATGTGGCAGTTCGTCGCATTCCGCGCGGTCCAGGGCCTCGGCGCGGGAGCGCTCTTCCCAGTGGCGCTCGCGGTCATCGGTGACATGTTCGATGCGAGCGAGCGCGGGAAGTACCAGGGCCTGGTCGGCGCGATCTTCGGGCTCAGCTCGGTGATCGGACCCGCGATCGGTGGTGTCATCACCGACACGGTCGGCTGGCACTGGGTGTTCTTTGTGAACCTTCCGCTCGGCGCGATCGTCTTCGTGGTGATCTGGCGTGCGCTGCCGACGTTCCGGCCGGCAGGCGCGAGGCCGCGGATCGACTACCTGGGTGCGTCTGTCCTCGCGGCCGCGCTAGTGCCGATCCTCGTCGGACTGACCAACAAGCAGAGCGGAAATTGGAGCGATCCGGCGGTCGGCGGTCTCATCGTGCTCGGCATCGCGATCGCGGCGGTCTTCGTGTGGATCGAGTCGCGCGCGTCAGAACCGGTCGTCCCGCTCGGCCTCTTCCGCAACCGGTCGTTCACGCTCTCTGTGATCGCGATGTTCTTCGCCGCGATGGCCTTCTTCGCCCCGGTCGTATTCCTTCCGCGCTGGTTCCAGGTCGTAGGCGGCGCGAGCGCGACGCAGTCCGGCTACCAGATCCTTGCGCTGCTTGGTGGCTTGATCATCAGCGCTGTGGCCTCCGGTCAGATCGTCGCGCGCACCGGCCGGTACAAGCTCCTTACGCTCGGTGCTGCGGTGACCCTCGCCATCGGGTTGTTCCTGCTCTCGAACCTTCGCGCGGACACGCCGCTCCCCGTTCTCTGGGCCTGGATGTTCGTCACCGGGCTCGGGGTAGGCCCGATGTTCTCGATCTTCACCCTCGTGGTGCAGGGCGCCGTCGCACCCAGGCAGATCGGTACGGCGACGAGCAGCCTGACCCTGTTCCAGCAGATCGGTGGGAGTGTCGGCCTCGCGGTCGCGGGAACCATCTTCAGCTCGCGCCTGGTCGAAGAGCTGCCACGTGAGCTCTCCTCCGCCGTGCCCCCGCAGATCGGCTCGGCCTTCGCGGGTTCGGCAACGAGCGCGATCGGTCAGCTTTCGGGTGTCGGAGACCTCGGTCAGAAGATCCTCGCCGCCGCACCTGCGGAAGCGCGGGAGCAGCTCGCGCCGTTCGTGCCGGACATCGTGTTGGCGATCCACCGTGCGTTCTCGATCGCCACCGCCAGCACCTTCACGTTCGGCATCGTGGCGGCGGTCGTGGTGCTCATCGTCGTGGCACTCCTGCAGGAGACGCCCGCGCGCGCGGCCGTGAAGGACGCGACCCTAGCCGCCTAGCTCCGTTCCCTCACCGGGTTCGAGGACACGCACCTCGGTCTCGGGCGCCACGCGGAGCGCCTCCTGTGCGAACTCGCGCGGTGGATCGCCGAGAGGATGCGGCCAGAACCGCGCGAAGGCGAACGGGTAGAACGTGCCCCAATGGATGGGGATCGCAATGCGCGGACGGAGCCGGCGCACGGCTTCAGCTGCGCGCCCCGGATCGAGGTGGCCCGTCCCGAGCCGGGGCCCCCAGCCCCAGACCGGCAGGAGGGCGACGTCGACCGTTCCGGCGAGATCGTCCATCTCTGGGCAGAGGTCCGTGTCGCCCGCGAAGTAGAGGCGCGAGCTTCCCGCGATCCGGTAGCTCAGCGCTTCGGCGGACGGACCGAACGGGCGGCGTCGCCCGTCATGTTCGGCGCGTATCGCCCGAACCTCCACGCCGCCGATCTCGACTCGTTCCCCGGCCGCGAGCTCCACGACGTCATGTCCGTATCGGCTCACGAGGCGCCCGAGCCCTGGTGGCACCACGAACCTCGGCCGGCCGCGGATCCGGCGAAGAGACGGCGGGTGCAGATGATCGTGGTGCCCATGCGAGATGAGAACGACGTCGATGTCGACGTCCTCGATGAGATGCCCGACGGTCTCGGTGTGGCGGTGGAGAAGGCCCAAACGATCGACGAGCAGCGGGTCGGTGAGAATGCTGACGCGATCCATCTCGATCAGCACGGTCGAGTGCCCGAGGTATCGAAGATGCGCACTCACAGGCCGAGCGTAATGCGCGCGTGATCGGCTTTTACTCGACCCAGCTCCATCTCCTCTCGAGATGGACCGGTGGCCCGTGGGGCGTCGCCCGTCGCGGCGTGGCGGCGTCCGCCATCGCTCTCCTCTCGCTCGTCGTCACCGCATGGCTGATTCCGGGCATCACCGTGCGCGACATCCCTTCCGCCGTGGTCGCTGCCCTCGCTCTCGCGGCGATGCGAACGCTCCTGCGCCCCGTCCTCATCGCGTATGTCTCGCAGGTCTCGATCGCGGTCGCGACCATCCTGACGGTCGTCGCGCAGGCGGTCGTGTTCTGGCTCACCTCACTGGCCGGATGGCTTACGGTCGATCGTCCGGAGGACGCGCTCGTGGGCTCGCTGCTCTTTTCGATCGCGAACGCGGTCGTCACAGCGGTGCTGTCGACGGGTGACGACGATTCGTTCTTCGGCACCCTCGTACGGCAGCTGGCGGCGCGGCACCGCAGGAGCGACATCAGTCTCGAGCCGGGCGTCGTCTTCATCCAGATCGACGGGCTTGCGCACCCGATCCTTGAAGAGCACCTGCGCGCCGGACGGACCCCGAATCTGGCGCGGTGGCTCCGCTCGGGCGCGATGACCCTCGATCACTGGGAGCCTCTGCTGCCGACGCAGACTTCAGCGAGCCAGGCGGGTGTGATGCACGGGAACAACGACGGGATCCCCGGCTTCCGCTGGTGGGACAAGGCAGCCGGGCGCCTCATGGTGTCGAACCACCCCAAGGATGCTCGCGAGATCCTGCGGCGCGTCTCGAACGGCAACGGCCTGCTCGCGAAGGGCGGCGCTTCGATCGGCAACCTCCTCTCGGGCGATGCGCCGCGGAGCTTTCTCACCGCGGCGACACTCGACGATCCGGCGCGGGAGATCCGCCGCAGCCACGTGCTCGACTGGTTCTTCATCAGCCCGTACAGCTACGTGCGGTGGACGCTGCTATCGATCGGGGAGGTCATCAAGGAGCTCGTGCAGGCGCGCGCCGCGGCCCGAAGCGAGCCGGGCGGGCCGCGCTCCTTTCCGTACCCGCTCGCGCGAGCAGCCACGAACGTGCTGCTGCGTCACCTCAGCACCGCCCTCGTGATCGAAGAGATGTGGCGGCGCACCTCTCCGATCTACGTGGACTTCGTCGACTACGACGAGATCGCGCACCACGCCGGTCCCGATCGCGTGGAGGCGCGTGATGCCGTCGCGGGCCTCGACAAGATCATCGGGATCATCGAAAAGGCCGCTGCGGATGCGCCGCGACCGTATCGCTTTGTCGTGCTGTCCGACCACGGGCAGAGCCCCGGCGCGATGTTCGCGCAGCGCTACCGGAAGCCGCTCGAGGCGCTCGTCCAGGAGCTCGCGGGTCGGCGGGTGAAGGTCCAGGGAGCGACCGCGCACGTGGAGCACTGGGGCAGGATCAGCCCGCTCCTCTCGGAGGCGTCCGGGATCAACGGCATGACCCGCACCGTGACGAGCGTGTCGTTCCGGCGTCGGGCCGGCGCGCTGGACGATGCCGAGACGCCTTCGGACATCGTGGTTGCCGCGTCCGGCAACCTCGCCCACGTCTCCTTTCCGGGCGTGCCCGGGCGGGCGACGAAAGAGACGATCGATGCGACCTACCCCGGACTGATCGACGGTCTCGTCAGGCATCCGGGGATCGGCCTGGTGATGGTCCGAGCGAACGGGCGCGGGCCGGCGGTCCACGGAGGGGGCGGTATGCGTGACCTGACGGACGGAAGCGTCGAGGGGACCGATCCGCTCGCTCGCTTCGCGGCGACCGCCGTGGATGGCCTGCGGCGTGTCGATGCGATGGCCGAGTGCGGGGATGTCGTGATCGTGAGCATGTTCGATCCGGGATCCGGCGAGGTGGCCCCGTTCGAGGAGCAGATCGGCTCGCACGGGGGGCTCGGCGGCGCACAGAGCGACGCGTTCGTCATGCACCCGGCGGAGTGGACGGTCGAGGCGCCCCTGCTGGGCGCGGTCGCGCTCCACCAGCAGCTGCGGCGCTGGCTCGAGCCCGCCAGGTAACCTTCGTCTCATGTCGGGCCTGACCGCGCGAGATCGCGCCGCGACGCTCGCCGTTCTCGAAAACGCGCAGTGGGTCTACGCGCTCGGCCGATATCCGAAGAAGCAGGTCCTCGACGACGAGATCGACGTGAGGATGTTGCGCGATCGGATCGGCGCAATGCGCAAAGCGGCGCAGGAGATCAGTCCCGCACAGCGGAAGAAGATCGACGTGCCGTGGGCGCGGCTCGAGGATGATCCCGACGAAACGCCGGACATGCTGTGGACCGTCGCGAAGAAGGTGACACCGAAAGTTCTGGCTGCGCTGCGGCCGCTCGTGAGCGACACACCCGAGGCGGCCTTCTTGATCACCCCGGAACCGAAGAAGACGGCGGTGAAGAAGAAAGCGAAGAAGGCGACGACCGCCCGCAAGAAGAAGAGGTAGAGAGAGGAGCGGCCGATCACGGCCGCTCCTCAGCGCGTTTCCTTAGTCGTTATCGCCCTGGTCGTCGTTGTCGTCGTTGTCGTGGTCGTGGTTCTTGCCCTTGTGGTTATCGACGTTGCCGCCGCGCGTGATGAGCGCCCCGTTTATGTCGATGTTGTCGATGACCGCGAGGCCGATCCCGTTCGGATCCTGCCCGCTCGTCGAGTCGGTACCCTCGTCAAAAAGGATCGAGATCGAGACGATCTCAGCACCCACTGGAATGACCGGGAATGATTCGGCTGGGTTCTGGACATCGAAGCGGACACGCGTCCACTGCGCGTCCTGCGGAGCGGGCGCGGGCGCGGCGTCGTTCTGGCACCCGCCGACAAAGCTGAATCCCTGAGCGCCCGCGAGCTTCCAGGTCACGTTGAAGCGTGGAGCTCCAGCGCCACAGTGGCCACCATTCCGGTAGTCGAATCCGAGATGGAAGCCTGCATTGACGGTCATCCCGGCGGCCCCCTGGATGCGTGCGCCGGAAGACGAGCAATCCGTGGTGGGCCCGTTCTTCGACAGCAGCAGCCCGAAGTGCGGATCATTCGCTGTTCCGGCCAACCCGTTCGTGCCACCGTTGTCCGGCAGTCCCATGCCGCGGAGCCATGCCGCGGTCACGATCTGGCTCCCTGCGGGACTGGGAGCGCAGTCGGCCGCGGTGCCGACGAACGTGAACGGCACGGCAGCGAGCCGGTTGTCGTCGGCGGCAGCCCTTCCGCCCGTCGCGACGGCAACAAATAGGGCGAGCGCGAACAAGGTAACGAGATTGCGCTTCATGGACGTCCTCCCAACTGCTTTTCGCATCTGCGCGTACGTCGTCTGTGTTCGCCGCATCGAGAAACGGCGGTGCCCCGCCTGCACCCCCTTCGACCGCCCTCGCGAGATGACGATTGGTAATACCCCGGTGGATATCGGCTGTCAACTAAAGTTGGACAGTGTCTTTCCGCGCACCCTTTGGCTCGTCAACGGCCATCGCGTTCGTCGTTGCACCGACACGCAATCTGCGCGGGCGATAACTCGCTCGATCAGGATCGCGTTTATCGACAACTTCGGATTCGCGCTTCATCCAAGGTCGGCTGAATAGTGGGCGGGCCCTTCGACGCAGCCGACGCGGTCACGGTCGAAGATCCCCCAGGCACCGGTGCGGGGCACTGGGCGGGCGCTCCTGGGGCATGTAGCGATGGCGACACCGTCTATCTGGTCTATCGGCTCCGCTGGCCGCGCCCGCGGCGGGGTGGCGAGCTCCGGATCGTGCGTGGCGACGGCGAGCGGTTCGAGGCGATCTGGCGCGCGACGCGTGAAGATTTCGGGAGTCCATCCATCGAGCGGTGCGCGATCATCCGGGACGGGCGCACATGGCGCCTCTACGTCGGTTACGTGGACGGCATCGACGGGCGGTGGCGGATCGACGTCATCGAGGCGGGCAGTCCCGATTCGTTCGACCCCGTCGCGCGCCGGCTTGCGCTCGACGCTGACATGGCGAAAGCCATCGCCGTGAAGGACCCGTGGCTCCGACGGGTCGGCGATCGCTGGTGGATGTTCGTCTCCTACGGCGATCGTCCCGCCGGCGAGCGCAAGCTGCATGGGAGCGGCGATGCCCTTTCGACAGGCGCGGTGAAGTCGGAGACCGGCCTGGCGACGAGCGCGGACGGCCTGCGCTGGAGGTGGGAAGGAAAGGTGCTCGCGGCGTCCCCGAAGGGTTGGGACAGGGCCACCGCCCGCCTCACGACGGCATTCCGATCAGGCGACGAGTGGGTCGGACTCTATGACGGAGCCGCGGACATCAGCGAGAACTACGAGGAGCGCTGCGGAATGGCGCGAAGCGCGGATCTGCGAACGTGGGAGCGGATCGGCTCAGGGCCGGCGATCGGCGCCGCGGGTGGACCTGGGACGGTCCGCTATGTGGAGAGCGTGGTCGTGCGCGACTCGGTCCGGTTCTTCTTTGAGCGCACCCGTGCCGATGGCGCGCACGAGCTCTGCACGAGCTCTGTCGCGCTCAGCGGATCGGGCCGCGACAGTCCTGGTTGATACAGAAAGCGTGGCCGAAGAAGAGGAGCGCGCCGACGAACACGGCATAGATCAGCCAGATCCCGCCGACTGCGATCGTCGCCCACACGAGCCAATGGGACCCCCGTCTGGCGTGAGAGTCTTCGCGGAACTGCAGGTACGCGATGACGAGCGCGACCACGTCGATGCCCGTGATCACCACCGCGATCGGGGCGTTTGTGATGATCTGTCCGTAGCCGCCGGCAAGGAGGCCGGCCGCGTGCGGCACGACGGCGAAGAGGAACGCGATCCAGAGCTCGAACGCGGGCGACCGGCCAAGGACTACAGCCGTGGGCGTGGGGGAGTTCGGCTTCACCGCAGGACCTTCCACGGCTCGAAATGTAGCCAGCCGTGCGGCCCCGGTCGGGTCGGCCGGGTAGCAGACTCGCTGCGCGGCTAGCGCATCGCCTCGAGCAGCGGAGTCACGTCGCGGTGGAAGACGTCCTGCTCGACGAGCGGCTTCTCGGCGAGCGCCGGGATCCGCTGGCCGACGGCCTCCTCATATGTCGGGAGCTCGACCTGGTAGTAGATGCCGATCGGGATCGGGTCCGTCTCGTAGCTTCGCGCGACGGCCGCGGCCTTCTTCGCGACGATTTCCTGCGCGTCGGTCGGGTCCTGCACCTTCCCGTCGTAGCCCTTCTCTTCGAGCTTATAGAGCCGCGAGCGCTTCTCGGGAAGGTCCGCGCCCTCGTACCACTCTTTCGTGTAGAGGTCGTTGTACGTGGGGCATGTCTGCAGCACGTCGACGAGCGCCGAGCCCTTGTGCTGGATCGCCTTCACGATGATCGAGGCGAGGTACTTCGGCTCGAGCGCGTAGCCGCGCGCGATGAACGTGTATCCGGAGGCCACCGCCATCGCGACGGGGTTGATGCCGTCCTGGATCGCCTGCTCGGGCATCGACTTCGTCTTCTTTCCTTTAGACAGGGTCGGAGACGCCTGACCCTTCGTCAGGCCGTAGACGTTGTTGTTGTGAACGATGTAGGCGAAGTCGGCGTTGCGGCGCCCCGCGCCGACGAAGTAGCCGGCCCCGATTCCGTACCCGTCGCCGTCACCGCCGAGCGCGAGCACGGTGAGGTCGGTGTTCACGAGGCGCCCGCCCGTCGCGACCGTGAGCACGCGGCCGTGCAGCGTATGGAACCCGTACCCGTTGATGTAGTGCGGCGTCTTCCCGCTGCATCCGATGCCGCTATAGACGGCGAGCTTGTCGGGCTCGATCTGCAGCTGCTGCAGCGCCATTTGAATTCCGGTGAGGATGCCAAAGTCGCCGCAGTTGTGGAGAGTCGCGGCGTCCGTGACATAGGAGTGGACGCCCTCGACTTCGAGGTTGTGGACGAACCCGTTGTACGGAATCTCATCGTTCGCCACGACTCGCGCGATGCGGTAATGCATCGATTGGTTCGTGTCGCAGGCCGGCCCCTCGAGTGTGGCGATACCCCCTCGCGCGCTGGCCGAGGTCGCCACAGCGAGCTCGACGGGCATTGCGTACGCGACGTCATCGCCGACCCTAACGTCGCCTGCCGGGACCCAGTCGGGCTCGAGACCTTTGTGTCCCGCACGCGAGATATACATGGGGTGATCCGCCGTGAGAACGATGGAGCCAAGGGTTTCGACGACCACACGCCGCATCGTCGAGGGATGCCAGTGCGACATCACCTCCGCCACTCGGTGCCACTGGGAGTCGTAGCCAAGGACCGTGTCTCCGACATTGATCTCGCGAATCGGCGTCTTCCCCGTCGGCGTCACGATCAATGTCTCGGGCGCAACGCATCCCGGGCACCAGTCATTGTGCAGATCGCTCTTGTAGTCCTTGATCGTCAGCGGCTTCGCGGGCGCGTTAATGGACATGCGTCACCACCGGTTCGGCCTTCGCGCCGTCGAAGACTTTCGCGAGCGCGTTCACGACCTCGTCCTCGCTGAAGGGACGTCCGTCGAACTTGTTGATGCGCTGATCGATCATCACGCCGGTCTGCTCCTGGACGAGCTGCGCGAGCTGGCCTGAATAGTTTTCCTCGATCGAGACGATCCGCTTCGCCTTTCGCAGTACGTCGCCGACGGGCTTCGCCGGGAACGGCCGCATCAGGCGGCACTGCAGGAAGTTGATCCTCTTGCCCTGCGCCTCGAGCACCTTGAGGGCGTCGAGGATGGTGCCCTTCGTCGATCCCCAGGCGAGGACCGTGAGATCGGCGTCGGCCGGGCCGTGGAGGAAGTACTGCTGCTCCTCTGGGATCGCCTTCTGCGCGAGCCGGAGCTTGCCCATGCGCTTTTCCATCATCGCGACGCGCATCTCGACGCCTTCGGTGATGTGACCGTCGGGGTCGTGCTCGTCGCTCGTGATCCAGTGCCGGCCACCCTTGATGCCCGGTCGAGAGCGCGGCGAGATCCCATCCTTCGCGAACGCGTAGCGCAGGTACTCCTTCACGTTCGCGAGGTCCATCGTGCCGTGGCCGTTCCCGTTGTGGCCGGTCTGCGAGCCCGCGTCGTTCGCGCCTTTCGCGTCGACCGGTGTCCACTCACTGCCGGTGAACCGCTCGCCCCGATCGATCTGATCCCATTTGAGCTCGAGCTTGTCGATCGTCGTGTAGACCGACGCGAGCTTCTTGTCGCTGAGCACGATGACGGGCATCTGGTAGCGCTCGGCCCAGTTGAAGGCGGAGAACGTGTCCTGGTACGCCTCGCGCATGTCCCCCGGCGCAACGACGATGTGCGGGAAGTCGCCCTGGGCCGGGTGCAGCGCGAATTGCAGGTCGCCCTGCTCCTGGCGTGTCGGCATGCCGGTCGAGGGCCCGCCGCGCTGGTACATGACGAGGACCGGCCCCGGGCACTCGGTGATCGACGCGAAGCCGATGCCCTCGACCATGAGCGCGAAACCGGGACCGCTCGTCGCCGTCGCCGCGCGCACGCCCATGTGCGCCGCGCCGACGGCCATGTTGATCGAGCTGATCTCGTCCTCGCACTGCACCACGAGCAGGTTGTAGTCGCGCTGCTGTCGCTCGAGATACACGCTCTCGTCCGTCGCCGGCGAGATGGGGTAGTAGGTCTGGAACGCGCAGCCCGCCTTCAGCTTGGCGATGGCATGGATCTCGTAGCCCTTCGCGAGCAGGCGCGCCTTCGGCTCTTTGCCGGGCTTCAGCGTGTACGGGAAGTCCTTCGCGTTCTCGTGCTGCTTCACGTGCTCGAACGCGAGCTTCGCGGCGCGCACGTTCAGCTCGCCGACCTCGGCGCGCTTGCCCTTGAACTGAGAGCGGATGACCTCGGCGACGAGCTCGAAGGGGTACTCGCAGAGCGCGAGCGATGCGCCGAGCCCGACCGTGTTCTTCATGACCTCGTAGCGGCGCGCCTGCTCGCCCTTGCCGACTTCCTCGAGCGCCTTCTTGATGATCTCCATGAACGGGACCGGGTAGAAGCGGAGGTCGGGCCGGTTCGCCGACGCTGGGTCGTAGCCGATCTCGCTGTCGAAGATGACCCCGCCGCCCTCGTTGATCTCGGCGAGATGGCCGTAGTGCGTGGCCCAGCGGCGGTGATCGCCGTCGCCCGCGAGGGTCTCGAGGTCGAGCGCCACGAGGATGTCGGCCTTGTCCTTGTAGGAGCGCACGTCCTCGTCGTCCACCCGCACGCGATAGAAGGAGTGCTTTCCCATGATGTTGGAGTGGTATTCGATGTTCGCGTAGACGCGGAGACCCGCTCGCGAGCAAGCCTTGGCGAACACTTCGGCGGAGGCGTTGATTCCGCTTCCCTGGGGGCCGCCGATCATCCAGGTCAGCCGGTTCTTCTGCACTTCGGAACGTTTATTGTACGTTCGCGGTGAGCTCTCGTCGCGAGCGTGACACGCTAGGCGAGATCGAGGTTCCCGCCACGGCCCTGTGGGGCGCGCAGACCCAGCGAGCGATCGAGAACTACCCCATCAGCGGTTATCGAGCCTTTCCTGCGTTCATCCGCGCGTTCATTCGGATCAAGCGGGCCGCTGCGCTTGCGAACAGCGAGGCCGGCCGTCTCGACGAGCGCCGCAAGGACGCCATCCTCGCGGCGTGTGATGAAATCCTTGCCGGAAAGCACATGGATCAATTCGTTGTCGATGTATTCCATTCCGGCGCCGGCGTCAGCTTTCACATGAACGTGAACGAGGTCATCGCCAACCGCGCGAACCAAATACTCGGCGGCGGTCTCGGCACCTACGAGCACGTGAACCCGAATGACCACGTGAACATGGCCCAGTCGACGAACGACACGACCCCCACGGCGATGCGTCTGGCGTTGCTCGAGCTCACCAAGACGCTCTGCGCGGAGCTCGACACGCTTGCCGACGCGATCGCCGAGAAGGCGTCGCGCTACGCCGACACAGTGAAGCCCGGCCGCACGCATCTCCAGGACGCCGTGCCGATCACGTTCGGCCAGGAGTTCTCGGGCTGGGCCGAACGGGTCCGCGGCGCGGCGGTGCGTCTTCGCGCCGGGCGGGCCGAGCTCTGCGAGCTTGGCATCGGCGGAACCGCCGCGGGGACGGGCCTCAACGCCGACCCGCAGTTCCGCGAGCGCGTGTGCGTGTACCTGGCGGAGTGGTACGGCGAGCCGATCAAGCCCGCGAAGAATCTCTTCTCGGCGATGCAGTCGATGGCGCCGTTCGTCCGGATCTCGAGCGGTATGCGCACGTCGGCAATCGAGGTGTCGAGCATCTGTAACGATATCCGTCTGCTCGTCTCGGGGCCCCGGACCGGCTTCGGTGAGCTGCGCATTCCGGCGGTGCAGCCCGGCTCCTCGATCATGCCGGGCAAGGTCAACCCGGCGATCCCCGAGATGGTGAATCAGGTGTGCTTCCAGGTGATCGGCAACGACACCGCGGTCGCATACGGCGCACAGGCCGGACAGCTCGAGCTCAACGTGATGATGCCGGGCATCAACTTCGCGAACTGCTTCTCCGCGACGATCCTCACGAACGCGCTGCGTGTCCTGCGCGAGAAGGCGATCGCGGGACTCGAGGTCGACGAGGATCGCGCGGCGGAGCTCATGGACGCGAGCCCATCGCTTGCCGTGACCGCGCTCACGCCGCACATCGGGTACGCGAAAGCCGCCGCTCTCGTGAAGCAGGCGCTTGCCGAGCGGCGCTCGCTCCTCGATGTCGCGAAAGACGCGAGGATCATGCCCGAGAAGGATCTCCGGCGAGTGCTCGATCCGCTTCCGATGACGAAGGGCGGCGTTCAGGACTGAAAGCGGCCGAGCTCCTCCTCGCGCTTCTCGTGATCGTCGCCGTCCTTGTGACCGTCGCGCGGAAAATCCGCGTGCCGTACCCGGTGCTTCTGCTGCTCGGCGGCCTTGTCGTCGGGCTCATCCCAGGTGTCCCCCGATTCGAGCTCGATCCGGAGATCGTCTTTCTCGTCGTGCTGCCGCCGCTCCTTTATGTGAGCGCGTTCCTCACGCCCATCCGCGATTTCCGCGCGAACCTCAAGAACATCAGCGGTCTCGCCGTCGGGCTGGTCGCGGCGAGCGCCGCGGTGGTCGCGGCAGTCGCGATGGCGCTCGTGCCGGGCATGACGTGGCCGCTCGCGGTCGCGCTCGGGGCGATCGTGTCGCCTCCTGACGCCGTGGCCGCGACGGCGATCGCGCAACGACTCGCGGTCCCGCGCCGGGTCATCAGCATCCTCGAAGGCGAGAGCCTCCTGAACGACGCCACCGCGCTCACGATCTATCGCGCGGCGATCGGCGCGGCTGCCGCGGCCGCCGCGGTCTCGGTGGTCGGGTCGCTGGCGAGCTTCGTTTTCGTGGCGCTCGGCGGGATTCTCGTCGGATTCGTCGTTGGCTGGGTCGTCGCATGGGTGCGCACTCGCATCACCGACACGCCCGTCGAGGTCACCATCTCGTTGCTCACGCCTTACGCCGCATATCTGCCGGCGGAGGCGCTTGGAGTCTCCGGCGTCCTGGCGGCGGTGACCGCGGGCCTCTACATCGGCAGGCGGTCGTCGCAGATCATGGGCTCGGAGGCGCGGCTTGCCGGTCGTGCGACGTGGGAGAGTCTGGTCTTCCTTCTGAACGGCGTCGTCTTCCTTTCGATCGGCATCCAGATCTCGAGCATATCCAGAGGGATGGATCGCGGAACGCTCCTTCAGCTCGCCACAGTCGGCGTCCTCGTGAGCATCGCGCTCATCGCGGTGCGCGTGCTCTGGGTGGTCGGGATGACTCTTCGCGAGCTTCTGTCGGACGATCGGCGGCGCACGCGACTCCGAGAGTCGGTCGTCCTTTCCTGGGCGGGCATGCGCGGCGTGGTCTCGCTCGCCGCGGCGCTCGCACTTCCGATCTCGGCGTTGCCGGGGGGCGCATTACCCGCCCGAGACGCGATCATCGTCATCACGTTCACGGTGATCCTCGTGACGCTCGTCGGTCAGGGTTTGACGCTGCCACTCGTGATCCGGGCGCTCGGTCTCGGGAGCGACGACGACGAGGGTCACGAGGAGTCCCACGCACGGCAGGAGCTCATCGAGCAGGCGCTTCACCGGATCGACGAGCTCGAGAAGAAGTGGCCGACTCACAAGCCGCTCATCGATCAGATCCGCACGAGCTACCAGCACCGTGCCGAGCACGAGGAGCAGCTCCATGAAGCCCCCGGCAACGAGGCCGAGCAGGAGCTCGTCGAACATCGGCAGATCCGCAGTGATGTGATCGACGCGCAGCGCGATGCGTTGCGTGCGATGCGTGACCGCGGAGCGATCGACGATGACGTCCTCCGCAACATCGAACGGGACCTCGATCTCGAGGAGATCCGGATGGAGGCGTGACGGCCCACGGCTATCCTCGCGGAGTGCGTAAGAGCTGGGACGAAGTCGACCGTTCCGCCGACCCGCAGGGTTTCATCGACTACCTTCGCACCGTCAGCGCGCTCGACTCGGTGCAGGTCGTCAAGCACAAGACCATCCAGCTCATGGGGGCGCATCCGGGCGATAGCGTCCTCGACGTGGGGTGCGGCGCGGGCGACGAGGTCATCGCGCTCGCGCGGGTGGTCGGTGAGTCCGGCCGCGCGGTTGGGCTCGATATGAGCGAGACGATGGTCAGCGAGGGTCGCCGCCGAGCGGCCCAGGCCGGCGTGCGCGCCGAGTTCAAAGCGGGCGACGCGCAGGCACTGCCCTTCGAAGACCGTTCGTTCCACGCTGCGCGCATCGAGCGGACGCTGCAGCATCTTGCCGATCCGGACCGCGCATTGCGTGAGCTGCGTCGGGTCTGCCGTCCCGGCGGGCAGGTCGTCGCACTCGATCCCGATTGGACCGGCCTGGCGATTGACAGTGAGGACGAGGAGATGACCCGCATCGTCACCCACGCGCACGCGTCGCACGTCGCGCATGGCCAAATGGGACGCGAGCTCTGGCGTCGGCTTGGCAACGCGGGATTCGAGGACCTGGTCGTCGACGCGGTGATCTTCCACACCACGAGCTTCGAGGTCGCCGATGCGGTGGTGGGCCCGCGCGAGGCCGTGACCGAGAGCGTTCGCGACGGCACGGGCGATCGAGCCGAGGGAGATCGCTGGCTCGACGGCCTGCGCGCCGCCGACACGCGCGGACGCTTCTTCGCCGCCCTGCCTGGGTTCATCGTCGCCGGCCGGACGCCGTGACCCTCACCGCGGATCCGACCTCGGAGGTCACCGACCTCCTTCAGCGGCTCATCCGGAACGAGTGCGTGAATGACGGCACGCCCGCGTCCGGTCACGAGATGCGGTCGGTCGACCTCCTCGATGACTACCTCCGCTTGCCCGGCGTCGAGATGAAGCGCTACGAGCCGATGCCTGGACGGGGCAGCCTCGTACTGCGGATCGAAGGGAGCGACCCGAAGGCGCCGTCGCTCCACCTCATGGGACACACGGATGTCGTGCCCGTGACGCCCTCCGGATGGCGGTACGACCCGTTCGGCGGCGAGCTCATCGATGGGGATGTCTGGGGCCGCGGCGCGATCGACATGCTCGACGTGACCGCCTCCATGGCCGTGGCCGTTCGCCGGCTATTGGAGTCCGGGTTCCGTCCACGCGGAACGTTGATCTACTCCGCCATGGCGGATGAGGAAGCACAGGGCATCCACGGCGCAAAGTGGCTTACCGAGAACGCGTGGGACGACGTGAAGTCCGACTTCCTCGTCACGGAGTTCGGTGGCGCGCGCCTGCCGCTCGGCGGGCCCCCGAAGCTGCCGATCATGACCTCCGAGAAGGGCTCGCAGTGGACGCGTCTTCGCGTGCGCGGCACGCCGGGCCATGGGTCGACGCCCTACCGATCGGACAACGCGCTGGTCAAGGCGGCCGAAGTGATAACGCGTATCGCGCGGTATAAGGCGCCGCTCCGCCTCGACGAGCTCTGGAAGCGAATCGTCGAGGGTCTCGATCTACCCATGGTCCTGCGTCTGGCGCTGACAAACCCCGCGACGTTCGACCTCGCGCTCGACCGCGCACCGGCGGGCGCAGCTCCGATCTTCTACGCGGCGACGCGCACGACGTTCTCGCCGAACATCGCGCGCGCCGGTGTCAAGCTGAACATCATCCCCGACAGCGCCGAGATCGATATCGACATACGAACGATGGCCGGCGACGACGGCGAGGCTGTCCGGAACATGCTGCATGACGCGATCGGCGATCTCTGGTCCGAGGTCGAGATCGTCGCCGAGGGGGCCAATCCCGCGACCGAGTCGCCGCTGCGCTCGCCCCTCTGGGACATGCTCACGCAAGTGACAAAGAAGCTCATCCCGGGCGCGGAGACCGTCCCGTTCCTTGTCTGGGGCGCAACCGACGCGAGGTATTTCCGCAGGAAGGGCGTCGTTTCCTACGGTTACGGTCTGATGAGCGAGCGCATTTCGTTCGGTGAGTTCATCAGGATGTTCCACGCGAACAACGAGCGCATCGACCAGGAGTCGCTCCGGCTTTCGACCGAGCTGTTTGAGCAGACCGCGCGGGAATTCCTGACGTGACCGGCTTTGTCCTCGACGGTGCATGAACCCGGCGGCTCGACCTCCTGCTGTGACCGGCGGCGCGACGTTTAGTCGCGACCGGCGCTACCGCTATCGCCTCTGGCGCCGCTGGGACCGAGCGCGACCCGTCGTGGCGTTCGTGATGCTCAACCCGTCGACCGCTGACGCGCGGCGTGACGATCCCACGATCCGGCGGTGTATCGGTTTCGCCCGGCGGTGGGGATATGGCGGCATCGAGGTCGTGAACCTGTTCGCCTATCGCTCAACCGATCCGCGTCGTTTGCGGAGAGTGCGCGACCCGGTCGGATGCGACAACCACCGTCACATCAGAAGAGCGCTTCGCAAGGCCGCGCTGGTCATCGTCGCGTGGGGTGCGTGGCCCATACGGAGTCCGCTCGAGGATCTCGGGCGAGCGCGGTGTCTCGGACTGACCAGCAGCGGGCAGCCGCGGCACCCGCTGTACCTCCGGCGCGACGTGCAGCATGTGCCGTATCTCGGCCGCACCGCGCGGGGTGCGTGATGGCGAAAGTCATGCTCGCGAGGGATTCCTTGAGACGACAGCGGCCGTTAGGTTCCGGCGTCAGGCAGAGCTCGCCCTTTCGGACGGATGCGCGATCGTGGTCGCTGTCCGTGACCGGTCGATCCGCGCGACGATTCGCCGCGTGAGCGCGTCCATCGCCGCGTAGCCCGCGCCGATGCCGGTCGGTGGATTCCCAGCGGGCAGCATGAGGACCGGCAGCACGGGTGACCACGTCCAGATGCCAAGCCCGGTGCCGTAAAGCTCGAGCGCCGTCGTCATGAGGAAGCTCACCGCGTAGAGGAGCGGGTAACGGCCTCGAACGACGAAGCGGATGAAGATCGCCCAGGTCACGAACCCAAGCAGGTCGGGAAGGGGCCGAGCGAAGAGCCCGTAGAGCATCCACGCGGTCGCGCCCGTCGTGATGCCGATGACTATCGCGCGAGCGTGGCGCTGCAGCGCCGGCAGCGACGCCGCGCGCAACGCTGAGAGGTAGAAGAGACCGTGCCCGGCGGGCACGTACAGCGGGAGGTTCGCGAGCCGGTACGTATACGCGCCCCAGATGAGCGACCCGACGCATTCGAGGACTGTCGCCAGGACGACGAGACCGATGACCTGTATTCGGATCGCGGCCGGTTGCAGCACGAGCGCGACACCGAGAAAGATCCAGGCCAGGAGCGAAAGCGCGAGCTGCTGCGGCGCGGTGCTGGATCGATCGAGCGGAAGCGCGATCGCGACGAACCCGACGAAGCCGACGACGAGGGCGAGCGAACCGCGGGTCGATAGCTTCATGGACGCGGGATCGGCGTTGGCCAGAGATCGTTGCCACGGGTGTAGAAACCCAGCGCGCCGAGCAGGTCCGCCTCGAAGTGGTCATCGAACGCCCGCACGTCGCCCGCGCCTAGATCGATGAGGTGGCAGCTCCCGTGCATGACGCCGTGGAGGATGCGGGCGCGCCCCGCGAAGACCGAGATGTCGTAGCGAATGCCAAAGTCGAGGTTGCAGTAGTAAGTTCCCTCGGGCTGGGGCCGGAGTGCGCGGATGTCTTCGTAAATTCGTGACGCGATCGCCGCATCGGTCACCGTCCGATCGAGCGGCGGGAATTCGGCGGTCGACGTGCTGAACCGACGGATCGAGAACGAGTCGACGCTCGGGCCGCACCCGGCGAGCACGACGGCGATCGCGAACGCGGCCGCGACGCGGATCATTCGATCTTGATCGTCTTGATCTTGTCGCCAATCTTGATGCCCTGGACAACAGGCATATCGGAGGGCGCCAGAAGGCCGAAGTTCGCGTACATCCCATCGAGGTGGTGAGAGTCGATCTTCACGATGAAGAACTGAGAGTCGTTCATCTGCGCGGGATTGCTGGTGCGAGCGATCCCGACGGCGCCGGCCACAAAGGGAAGGTCGTTGTATTCGCTCGGGACCTGGTTTCCGCCCGATCCCGACCCGGTCGGGTCTCCGCCCTGAACGACCCAGTTTTCGACGCGGTGGAACGTCAGCCCCTGGTAGAAGCCGCTCCGCGCTTTCTGCACGAAGCGAGCGACGGTTTGCGGGGCCTTGTCCGGCCGGAGCGTGAACGTGAACGATCCGCCCGTTGCGAGCTCGACGGTCGCTTTGCTCGGGGTCGCCGCCGTCGATGGCGACGGCGAACCCGATGCCCCTGTCGATCCGCAGGCAGCGGCGACCGCACCCGCAGCGGCGGCGAAAAGAAATTGGCGTCGGTCCATCTTCCTCACTCGATGCGGATGGTCTTGATCTTGTCTCCGATCTTCACGCCGTCGACGACGTCCTTGCCCGACGTGAGCTGACCGAAGTTGGTGTATTGCTTGTTCAAGAAGTCGGAGTCGCGCTTGACGACGAAGAATTGCGAGTCGTTGTTGAAGGCCGCGTCCTGGCCGCGCGCGATCCCGAATGCACCGATCTTGAACGCGAGGTCGTTGTATTCGCTCGGCACGCGCTCGCCGCCGGTGCCGGTGCCCTTGGGGTCGCCGCCCTGTACGACCCAGTCCTCGACACGATGGAAGGTGAGGCCGTCGTAGAAGCCACTCCGGGCTTTGGCGACGAAGCGCTCGACGGTCTTCGGTGCCTTGTCCGGTCTCAATGTGAACGAGAAGGATCCGCCCTTGGCGAGCTCGACGGTGGCCTTCGATGGCTCGGTCGTTGTCGTTCCTCCAGCCGCCGCGGTGACGCGACGATTTGATCGCCATCGACGATAACGGCTTATCGTCAGCCTCCCGATGCCAAGTTTTCAGGCCCCGCGCGGGATGCGGGACCTGCTTCCCGAAGAAGCGGCCGCCTTCGAGGCGTTGCAGGCCGTTATCGAAGCGCGCGCCTTGCGCTACGGGTACCCGCGGATCGTCACGCCGATCGTGGAGGATCGCGGTGTCTTCGTGAAGGGCGTCGGCGAAGCCAGCGACATCGTCGGACAGGAGATGTACGACGTCTCGCTGCACGGCCAGGGCGGGCTCGCACTCCGTCCCGAGGGGACCGCGGCGGTGACCCGCGCGTTCCTCGAGCATGGTCTGCACCGCGCGCCGCGGCCGGTCCGGTTCTTCTATTTCGACCCGATGTTCCGCGGGCAGCGGCCGCAGCTTCTTCGCTACCGCCAGTTCTGGCAGTGGGGCCTGGAATGCTTCGGACCCGAGGAGCCCGCGGCCGATGTCGAGATCATCGATTTCACCGCGCGTCTTTTCGGGGAGCTGGGTCTTCGCAGCTACCGGCTCGAGGTCAACACGGTGGGCGACACCAAATGCCGGCCGAAGATCGCCGAGACCCTCGCGGCGTACTTCGCGTCGAACCGCGACGCTCTCTCCGAGGAATCGCGCAAGCGCCTTGAGACGAGTCCGCTACGCATCCTCGACTCGAAGGATCAACGGGACCGTGCCCTCGTGGCCGCGGCACCGTCGCTCCACCAGCTTCTCTGCGCGGAAGACCGCGAGCACTTCGACCAGGTCACGGCCGCGCTCGAGCGGCTGGGGCACGAATTCAAGGTCAACCAGACGCTGGTACGCGGCCTCGACTACTACACGCGCACGGTTATGGAATGCATCCTGACTGATCCGGAGTTCACGAAGAGCGGCGATATCGCGGTCGCGGCAGGGGGCCGGTACAACGACCTCGTGGAAAAACTCGGCGGTCCGCAGGTACCGGGCGTTGGGATCGCGGGCGGCGTCGACGTCTTGCACGCTGCGTTAAAGAAAGAAGGAGTGCCGATGGGATACGTGACCACGCCCGACGTGTACATCCTGTCGGCTGAGAAGGGCGACGCCGCCGATCGCCTTCAGATCGCCGATCCCTTGCGGCAGGCCGGCTTCAACGTCGCGATCGATTACTCCGATCGCCCGCTCGACAAGCAGCTTGAGAGCGCCGTGAAGCACGGCGCGAAGGTCGCGGTGATCCGCGCCACACCCGAAGCGCGCGGCGGCAACGTCATCGTTCGCGATCTCGTGGCCAAGACGCAGCGTGTCACGCGGCTAGCCGCGGTGGTGACCGAGGTCGGTCGCCACGTGCCCAAGCACCCCCCGCCACCTCTCTATGAGGGCCCGCCGAACCCCGACGAGCACGAGCCGGGCGCGGCGGGCGAGGCGCCATTCCTCAAGGACGATCGGGACTAGATGCTGCGGACGCACACCTGCGGCGAGGCACGCGCCTCGCTCGCGGGCAAGGAAGTGGCCCTCGCCGGCTGGGTGCACACCCGCCGCGATCACGGCGAGCTTACCTTCATCGACCTGCGCGACCGCTACGGCATCACGCAGGTGGTCGCACACGCGAAGGAGAACCCGGCGGCGCACAAGGCGCTCGGCAAGGTCCGCAACGAGTGGGTGCTCCGCGTCCGGGGGACGGTCCGGCCGCGGCCGGAGGGAACGAAGAACTCCAAGCTCCCCACCGGCGATGTCGAGGTCGCTGCAAGCGAGATCGAAGTCCTGAACGAGTCGAAGACGCCTCCTTTCTATGTGAATGAGGAGACGGAGGTCGACGAGAACCTCCGCTGGAAATTCCGCTACGTCGATCTTCGACGCGAGCGGTCGAAGAACATCATCCGGCTGCGGCACGAGGTCACGAATTTCATCCGCAACTTTTTTGTCGAGCGCGGTTTCTGGGAGATCGAGACGACGATGATGATCCGTTCCGATCCCACCGGGGCGCGTGACTTCATCGTCCCTTCGCGTTATTACCCCGGAAAGTTCTGGGCCCTGCCCCAGTCGCCTCAGATGCTGAAGCAGATCCTCATGGTGGGCGGGATGGACAAGTACGTTCAGATCGCGCGCTGCTTCCGCGATGAGGATCCGCGCGCCGACCGGATCTACGAGCTGACGCAGCTCGACGTCGAGATGACTTTCGCCGAGCCAAACGACGTGATGTCTGTCATCGAAGAGTGCTACACGCGGGTGTTCGAAGAGTTCGCGAAGAAACCGTTGAGGACGAAGCCGTTACCTCGGATGACGTACGACGATGCCATGCGACGGTACGGAACCGACCGGCCCGACACACGCTTCGCGATGGAGGTGGTCGATCTGACGCAGACCGTCCGCGGCACCTCGTTTGGCGTTTTCAGGGACGCGATCGCCGAGGGCGGCGCCGTCCGCGCCATCGTCGCTCCCGGGAAAGCGGACGCGTCGCGAAAGGACATCGACGCATGGACGGCCGTCGCGAAGACCCGAGGCGCGAAGGGCCTCGTGTCGTTCGCCTTCGCGGGCTCGGAGGTTCGCTCGCCGGTCGCGAAGTTCTTGTCGTCGGACGAGCTGGGCGGCTTATGTGAAGCATCTGGTGCCCGGGCGGGCGACCTCGTTCTGGCGGTCGCGGGCGAGTACCGCGTCGCCAGTCGCTCCATTGGCGAGGTCAGAAGACAGCTTGGTGAGCAGCTCGGGCTGATCGACGCGTCGGCGCACCACATGATGTGGATCCACAAGTTCCCGATGTTCGAGCGGACGCCTGAGGGGACGTGGACCTTCTCGCACAATCCATTTGCCGGGCCCCTCACCGCGGACGACGCGAAGCTACTCGAAACGGACCCGGGCAAGGCGGTCTCGTCGCAGTACGACCTCGTTGTCGACGGGAACGAGCTTGGAGGCGGCAGCATCCGCATTCACAACCGCGCGATGCAGGAGCTCGTCTTCGAGCTGCTCGGCATCCCGAAGCAAGAGGCGGCCGTCCGGTTCGGCGCGCTGCTCGACGCGCTGGAGTACGGCGCACCCCCGGAAGGCGGGATCGCCACCGGCATGGACCGCACGGTGATGGTCCTCGCGGGGCTCTCGAACGCTCGCGAAACGATCGCCTTCCCGAAGACGCAGACGGGCTACGACCCGCTGCTTGAGGCTCCCGCGGCCGCGGATGCGGAGCTGCTCGAGGAGCTCGGGCTCCGCGTGATCAAGAAGCCCGACAGGCCTTAGTCACCGCACCGCGAAACCGAAGGCGCTGGCGGCCTTGGCTTGATCAGAATCGCGAGTAACGAACGAGATCTCATCATCGCCGGCGAGAGATGGGCAGTCCTCGGCGCATACGGCCACGTGGATCGCGTCCAGCGGGCGCAGCCGATGCTCGAGGACGATTCGATAAGCCGTTCGCAGTACCACTTCTGGCCGCAGGTCGATCGCGATGATCACGCCATCCTGCGCGAGATCGCTGTCGATCCGTGCAAGAAGGTCTTGCGCCCGAGAGATCCGACCCGTGGCCGATGCCGCGCGGACCGCACTCGCAAGCTCGAGGCGGGTGATCTCGCTCGTGACCACAGGCTCGCGCCGCTCGAGAAGCAGCGACCGCAGCTCGGCGTGATCCGGTTCGTCGGCGAAATAGGCGCGGACGAGCGCGCTGCTATCGGCATAGAACAGGGTCACTGGCGCCGGCGGTCGTCTGCGAGCGCCTGGCTCGCCGCCGTGCCGGCACCGCGGGTGAGCGCGATCGCTGCGTCGCGGGAGATCACCTTGCGCGGACGAGGAATGTCCGCGAGACGGCCAAGCGCACGGAGTCTCGCACGAACAAGCTCACGCTCGTCTTGAGCGTCGACGGCGCTGCGAAGTAGGTCGTTGACCATCGCGTTGACCGAGCGTCCCTCAGTGGCGGCGCGTCGCTTCAAGCGGCGGTGCAGATCCTCGTCGATCCTCGTAATGAGCTGACGCACGGGTTCGATGATAGCAGCATGCCGAACGATGCTATCAGAAGGTCTTCTCACCGCCGTCGCCCGGCAGTTCGAGGTCCCTCGCGATCTGTCTCGCCGCGTCCACCACCGGCATGCCGTGTTGGTGGGCGAGCGCCAGAACATCGCGGTACTCAGGCGTTCGGCGTTCGCGCCCGGACGGAAGCTGCGCGACTTTCACATCAACCGGGCCGAGCGACGTGCCCATGCGCACGACCCGACGGTGGAGCGCGACGCGCTTCATCTCGCTCACCCGCACTCCGAGCGTGGTGCTCTCCTCGAAGAGCGCAGCCGTGAGCTCCTCCTCGCGATCCAGCGGGGCGATCACCGTCACCACCGTCGCCGGCCGACCGCGTTTTCCGATGACGCTCACGAGACTTACGTCGAGCGCACCCAGAGTGAACAGGCGCTCTGTCAGAGGTTCATACAGCTGCGGATTCATATCGTCGATGTTCGTCTCGAGCGTGAGCACCCGCTCGACCAGCGCCGAGGCCGTGTCGAGAGCCGTGCCGACGAAGCAGCGAACGAGATTCGGTGTGGAGGTGTCGCGCCGGCCGGCGCCATAGCCGATCCGCTCGATGTTCATCGCCGGAAGCGGGCCGTGCGCGATCGCGCTACTGGAAACGAGAAGCGCTCCCGTAGGCGTGGCGAGCTCACTGGCCCTGGCGTCGTCGCCGCGAACGGGAACACCCCGAAGCAATTCCGCGGTCGCCGGCGCAGGGACGCCGAATGTGCCGTGGGCGAAGGTCACGGTGCCACCGCCGACGTTGATGGGCGAGGTGAAGAGCGAGTCGATCCCGAGGCACGCGCACGCAAAGTGAAAGCCGACGACGTCCACGATCGTGTCGAGCGAGCCAAGCTCGTGCAGCTCATCGGCCGCCCCATGCAGGCGCCCCTCGACCTCGAGGAGCCGTGCGAGATCGGCAACGGACCGCCGCTGGACCTCCTTCGGCAGACTCGACGCACGAAGCCGTTCGGCCAGGTCCTCGAGACGCCAGGCCGGCGCGCCCGTCGACACGGTGACATCGAGATACGACGCGCGAAAGCCGCCGCGCGTCACCGGCGCGAGCGTGAGCGCGACGTGGGGAGCGATTCCGATCTCGGCGAGCGCACCCTGGAGCGCGGCGAGCGGAGCCCCGGCGTCGATCAGGGACGCGAGGAGCATGTCCCCGGCGACGCCGAACGAGCAGTCGAAATACGCCACGCGGGGGCTCACCTGCGGTTGATCAGACCCGCGAGATACCCGCCACCGAATCCGTTATCGATGTTGACGACGCTGACACCGGGCGCGCACGAGTTGAGCATGGCAAGGAGCGCCGCCAGGCCGCCGTACGACGCGCCGTATCCGACGCTCGTCGGGACCGCGATGACCGGAACGCTGACAAGGCCCGCGATGACCGAGGCGAGCGCTCCGTCCATGCCCGCGACAACCACGATGGATCGCGCCGAGCGTAGGAGCGGGAGCGCGGCGACGGTGCGGTGGAGCCCGGCCACGCCGACGTCGAACCGACGCTCAACGCAAGCGCCCCAGGCCTCCGCGGCGAGAGCCGCTTCCTCGGCGACCGGCTCGTCCGACGTGCCGCCGCTCGCGACAACAACGAGCCCTTCGGCTCGCGGCGTCACGCCGAGCGTGACGATCCGTGCGCGCCGATGCCAGACCGCCGCCGGAAACCGCGCACGAAGTGCGGCGGCGTGCTCGTCGGTGCATCGCGTGGCCATGACCACCCCGGTGACGTCCGCGAGCCGCGCGACCGCGGCAACCACGTCGTCCGGGCTCTTGCGCTCGGCCAGGACGACCTCGGGGAAACCGGTGCGAAGCTCGCGCTGCACGTCGAGCGTCGCGCTCTCTCCGGCGTCGAACGGGAAGATCCGCAGCGTGTCCAGCGCGCGCTCGACGCTGGTCTCGCCGGCCGCGACCGATCGAAGGAGCGAAGTTAGCCTCGCCTCGAGTGTCACCGGGCCGAATCGATGCCGACGAGCTCGAGCGGTTGCACGCTTCCGGCCGTGCTGCCGCGGCGATAACCATCGAGGTCGACGGCCACGTGACGGAACCCAAGTCGATGCAGCTCGGCTGTGATCGCGCCGCGATTCGTGACGACGAGCTCGAGCGCTTCGGCGTCGACCTCGATGCGCGCGATCTCGCCGTGGTGACGGACGCGGACCTGTCTGATCCCAAGACCATGGAGATAGCGTTCCGCGTGCTCGATCTGCGCGAGGGCCTCGCGGGTCACGGCGGTGCCCGTCGGGATACGCGAGGCGAGGCATGCGCTCGCAGGTTTGTCCGCGACCGCCAGGCCCATCGATCGGAGAAGCACGCGGACCTCTGCCTTCGTGATGCCCGCCTCGTACAGCGGGCTGCGCACGCCGCGCCGCTCCGCCGCCTTCCGCCCGAACAAGAGCTCTCGCGCGTCGTCGGCGTTGTACCCGTCGACGATCGCCGCGATGCCCTCTTGCGCGATGAGTGACTCCACCGCGGCGAAAAGCGTGTTCTTGCAGTGATAGCAACGGTCGATCCCGTTGGCCGCGTAGCGCGGGTCGTCGATCTCATTCGTCGGGAGCTCGATAAGGCGGATACCGATGGCCGCGGCGAAATTGCGCGCATCATCGAGCTCGTCCGCGGGGAGGCTCGGAGACGTCCCGACGACGGCGACCGCTCCTTCGCCGAGCGCCTCACGCGCGAGCGCGGCGACCAGGCTGGAGTCCGCCCCGCCCGAGAGTGCGACCGCGACGGAACCGAGCTGCCGCATGATTCCGAGCGCCGCTTCGCGCTTGGGCGCAAGATCGAGGGCACCTGTTGGCTCGCTCCGGGATCCCAATGCCATCGCTCGGCCCATTGTGCTCCGCAACTCCGTTTCGGTCGCGCCGACCGGTCCTAGACTTTCATCGATGGACCGCGTCTATCTCGACCATGCCGCGACGACGCCCGTCGAGCCCGAGGTCGCGGAGGCCATGGCTCGCGTGCTGCGCGACACGCACGGCAACCCCTCGAGCATCTACGCCGAGGGACGGGCTGCGCGCGCCGCGGTCGACCGTGCCCGCGACGAGGTCGCCGCCGCGATCAACGCGGACCCGAGCGAGATCGTGTTCACGAGCGGCGGGACCGAGGCCGACAATCTCGCGCTGCGCGGCGCCCTGAGGGCCCGCCGCGACGAGCGCGACGGCCTCGTGACCACAGCGGTCGAGCATCACGCCGTGATCGACACGGCTCGCGATCTCGAGCGCCACGAGCGCGCGCGCGTCGACATCGTCGGAGTGGACCGGTACGGCGTGGTCGACCCCGAGGCGATCCGGGACGCGATCGACGAGCGCACGTCGCTCGTCTCGGTCATGCACGCGAACAACGAGATCGGCACGATCGAGCCGATCGCCGAGATCGGCACGATCTGCCGCGAGGAGGGCGTGCCGTTCCACAGCGATGCCGTCCAGACGGTCGGCGCGCTCGACATCGATGTCCGCCGGATCCCGGTCGACCTCCTCTCGATCAACGCGCACAAGTTCTACGGACCGAAGGGCGTAGGTGCGCTGTACGTGCGCCGCGGGACCCGCATCGCGACGATGCAGACGGGCGGCGGGCAGGAGAAGGGCCGGCGCACCGGAACGGAGAACGTTGCCGGGATCGTCGGGCTGGGCGTCGCGATGCGCATTGCGCGGGAGCGTCGCCCGACGGAATCGCCGCGGCAGGCGTTGCTCCGCGACCGCCTCATCGCGGGCGTTCGGGAGCGCGTTGCTGACGCTGTCGCCACGGGTCATCCGACCGAGCGGCTGCCGAACAACGCGTCGTTCTGCATTCCGGGTACGGAGGGCGAGTCGCTCATCGTGGCGCTCGACCTTGAGGGCTTCGCTGTCTCGAGCGGATCGGCCTGTACCTCGGGCGAGACCGAGCCGTCAGAGGTGCTCCTCGCCCTCGGGCTCGACCGAGAGCTCGCGAAGGGCTCGCTCCGGGTGACCGTGGGCCGATCGACCACCGAAGTGCAGGTCGACCGGTTCATCGACGCGCTCGCGCGCGTGGTGACCCGACTGCGCGACTCGGCCGCGGTGGCGGTTTGAACCGCGGCTTCGGCAGCGACGCGAATCCGCGCGATGGCGACCGCGTCAAGATCGAGGTGGATCTCGAGGGCGGTGTCGTCATGGAGGTGCGCGTGACGGCGACAGGGTGCGAGGTCTCGACGAAGGCCTCCTCAGCCCTCGCGCGGATCGCGCGCGGGCGGGCGCGAAGCGAGGCACTCGCCATCAGCGCGGCGGACGTGGCCGCCCAGATCGGCCCGGTGGACGAAGACCGTGAGCGGTGTGTCCACACGTCGATCGGCGCGCTGCGTGCCGCGATCGTCGATGCGCACGTGAAGGCGATCGCGTGAGCCGCGTCTTCGTGGCGATGAGCGGCGGGGTGGACTCGTCGGTCGCAGCGGCGATCCTCGCCGACCGCGGTGAGGACGTTGTCGGTGTGTGGATGCGCCTCGTTCCATCCGGCGGGGACGTCGACGCGCCGCGCTGCTGCGGGACGGACGAGGCCGGGGAGGACGCACGTCGCGCCGCGGCCGCGCTCGGCATCCCCTTCTATGCGCTCGACTACGCGGATGTGTTCGGCGAGCGGGTCGTCGATCGTTTCGTGGACGCGTATGCGAGTGGAGAGACGCCCAACCCCTGCGTCTCCTGCAACCAGCACGTGAAGTTCGACGCGCTGCTGCACGACGTCGTGCGGAAATTCGGCGGAGATCGACTTGCCACCGGGCACTACGTCCGCGCGACGACCGGCCCGGATGGCCGCCGCCACCTCCTTCGCGCCCGCGACGCGTCGAAGGATCAGTCCTACGCGCTCTACATGCTCGGCCAGCGCGAGCTCGCGCGCCTCGAGTTCCCGATCGGCGAGCTTCGCGACAAGTCCGAGACGCGTGCGATCGCGGCCCGCTTCGGTCTCGCGACGGCCACGAAGGCGGAGAGCATGGATATCTGCTTCGCGCCCGGTGACTATCGCGAGCTCGTCCGCGAGCGCGCACCGGGCGCGTTCGTACCGGGGCCCGTCGAGCGGACCGACGGCACCGTCGTGGGGACGCACGCAGGCATCGGCGCCCTCACGGTCGGGCAGCGGACGGGCGTCGGAGTCGCGACCGGCGAGCGCCTGTACGTGCTGCGCCTCGACACGGAGAGGCGCGCGGCGGTTGTCGGTACGCGTGCCGAGATCGCGCGGAGGAGCTATGTCCTGACCGACGTCAGGTTCGTCTCAGGCGACCCGCCGTCATCCCGCTTCGCGACGAACGTCGTTTTGCGGTACCGCGGCATCCCACTTGCCGGATACGTCGACGTGGACCGTAACCACGCGACGCTCGACCTCGAAGCCCCCGCCCTCGTGGCGCCGGGTCAGGCTGCCGTCTTCTACGACGGCGACGAGGTCATCGGGGGCGGCGTCGTAGCGCGGCAAGCGCGCTAGGCCCGTGCGCGCGCTCTCCCGCATCGCGGCGGTCGCCGTGGCCGGCGCCGCGCTCTACTTCGCCGGGATAGTCAACAGCATCATCCTGACGCACCCGGGGCGCGGTGGCGTCGGCGTCGTCGTATTCGCGATCGCGCTCGCGATCGCGATCCTTGTGGCGACCGTTGCCGGAACCGGCCGCGGCGACGCGGTTACGCCGATGCCGGGGCGGAGCTGGCTCGTCCGCGGTGTGTGGGCATTCGTCTGCGTGATGGCCCTCGTGGGATTCGGGTGGCTCGTGGACATGCCGCGGCAGCACTCCCTCGACTGGACGCCGTATCACAACGACGCGATCGCGCTGAACGAATGCGCGGCGCGTCTCGTGCTCCAGGGTCGCGATCCGTACACGGACCTCGACGTGTTCGCCTGCTACGGCGCGCTCGGCATCGGTCCCGACCGGACGACGCCGCTCCGTCGCGGTGCGTTCGCCGATGTCGCCGTGTACCCGAGCGACGATCAGCTGGACCAGGTGTGGGATCAGCGAGCGAACGGCGTCGGCGCGAACGAAGAGTTCGTGTGGCGACCGTCCTACCCCGCGATCTCGTTCCTCGCGCTGCTCCCGCTGGTCGCGCTTGGTTGGGACACGAACTACCTGTATGTGGCGTGCTTGCTGGTGGCGATGGCGCTCGTCGTGGCGCGATCTCCGCGCGCGCTTCGTCCGTTTTTTCTGACCGCGCTGCTCGGCGCGTCGAGCCTCGCGGCATTTACGGTGGGCGGGAGCTCGGACCTGCTGTACGCGCTGCCTCTCGTCGTTGCGTGGATGTACCGCGATCGGAAGTGGGCCGGCGTGCCGCTTGGGATCGCGCTCGGCACGAAACAGATCGCGTGGTTCTTCGCGCCCTTCTGGATCATCACCGTCGTGACCGAGCGCGGGTGGCGCAGAGCGGCGCGCGAGCTCGCTATCGCCGCCGCCATCTTCGCGCTGACGAACCTGCCGTTCGTCGTCCACGACCCCCAAGCGTGGCTCGCCGGCATCATGACGCCCGTGGTCGAGCCGATGTTCGCGCGCGGCGCCGGGCTCATCTTCCTCTTCACGAATGGCGGGCTGCCGCTCCTCCCGATGTTCGTCTACTCGGCGCTCGAGGCGATCGCAGGCATCATCTGTCTCGTGATCGCCTGGCGAACGCGGCGGACGAGCCCCGAGCTCGGGGCGGTCCTGGCGATCGTTCCACTCTTCTTCGCGTGGCGGAGCCTCTTCTCCTACTTCTTCCTGCTTCCGCTCTTCGCTCTCGCGGCCGTCGCACGGATGCCGCTGGGCGAGCTCGCGTTCGAACGAGCGCGAAAGCTCGGAGGGCTCACGATCTTCGCGGCAGCGTCGCGCTCGTAGCTCCCGATGCCCCCCGCGGTCGTTGTGTTGGGGCTGGTCGCCCTCGGGGTCCCGGCGGGGGTGCGCGCAGCGTTCGGTCGTCCGCGCTCGCTCGGTCGCGCGTGGCTGCTCGCGGGGGCGCTCGCGCTCGCGGCCCAAGCACTCGGTGAGCTGTCCGGCGTCTCGCTCGGCGTGCTGGGCGACACCCAGCTGGCGCTCGCCATCGTGGCGGCGGGCATCGCCGCCGCAACCGTAGCCATCGCGGAAGGCCCCGCGAAGGGGTAATTTCTTAGCTCGAATAGACAGGGAGAACAGGTATGGGCTTCATCATCGGAGCGTTGGCGGGCGCCGTCGTCATGCTCCTCTACGCGCCGAAGAGCGGCGACATCACCCGCGAAGAGCTACGCCAGCAGACCGAGGAGCTCCGGCGGCGCGCCGAGGAGCTTCAGAAGATCGCGCAGAAGCTCGCCGACGACGCGTCCGTGAAGGGCCGCGAGCTGATCGACGAGGCCAAAAAGCAGTGGGAATCGAGCTCGGCAGGACGAGCATCGACGGGCTCGCGAAGCACGCCGGGAGGCTCCGCCAAGCAAGACTGACGTTAGACTTTTGCGTATCGGGGAACGCGGGGAGCCGAGACCGGCGCCCCGCGTTTTTCGTTAGGAGGCGGCTAATGCCGCCGACGGAGAGGGGTGCAGGGGATACCTCCCCTGCGAAGAGAAAAGGCGGCTAATGCCGCCGACGGAGAGGGGTGCAGGGGATACCTCCCCTGCGAAGAGAAAAG